>Ga0308164_10001033_pt1 | contig 35687 bp, 28 predicted proteins | sample PhyTR2_FD_201031 | JGI IMG/M metagenome (GOLD analysis project Ga0308164, IMG submission 201031) | Phyllosphere microbial communities from UC Gill Tract Community Farm, Albany, California, United States - DLSLT.R2 | ecosystem: Host-associated > Plants > Phyllosphere > Unclassified | place: USA... | reverse complement strand
CCTGGCGCTGATCCGGGGGTAGCCTGGCAGGACGCCAGGCTAGCCGCACCGGGCCATGGATGGCCCGGTGCGGCGACCCCCGGATCAGTGACAGGGCGAAGGAACCCGACGAAGTCGGGCCGGAAACGGAGCTGCGGAATTTGCCTACTTTGGCCCCATCAAAGTAGGTCGCCGAGAGGCGAAAAGGTGACTTGAGCCGAACATCAATCTACCTAACAAAGAAAAACCGCCGTGTGACGCAGAGCGTCACGAACTGCATTCCCACGCGGAGCGTGAGGAACGATAGTCATCAGACTCCGGGCCGTGCCTTTAGCCAAATTGCTCTGAAGCGCTTTTCAACCGCGATGGCACTGACGACGCAGAGTGCGACGTAAGTGACGGCTGAGTCCTGGCGCTGATCCGGGGGTAGCCTGGCAGGACGCCAGGCTAGCCGCACCGGGCCATGGATGGCCCGGTGCGGCGACCCCCGGATCAGTGACAGGGCGAAGGAACCCGACGAAGTCGGGCCGGAAACAGGAGCGAAGGACTTTGCTCACTTTGGTCCCTCAAAGTGAGTCGCCGAGGGGCGAAAAGGTGAGCTGAGCCGAACCCCAATCTACCTAACGAAAGAAAAACCGCCGTGTGACGCAGAGCGTCACGAACTGCATTCCCACGCGGAGCGTGAGGAACGAGAAGTGTGTGGGATAACTGCATACTCCCGATCAAACCCTGCCCACCACCATTCGCACGCCCAGCAACAGCAGAAAGTGCAGCGGGTAGATCGCATAGGCCCAGCGCCGCATCGGGATCACTGCGAACCTAGGTTTCGCCCGCAGCAGCGCGATGCCCAGTACAGGCGCCAACACGCAGGTGAGTATCGAACCGATGGAAATCGGATCGCCCCAACTCGCACCGGCAAACATCTGCGACCAGGCATTACCCGCCAGACAAAAGACCGCCGGAAATATCGCATACCAAAGCCTTCTTTCCAGCACCAGCACAAAGACCAGCGGCAGCAATACACCGGCAAAGCCAAACATCAGGTATTTCTGGAAGATCGCCGTCAGCAGCAGTGCGACAAGGGCCATCACTCGGGTCGTCGGATTGCGATGCTGCCAGCCCTGAGCGATCACCAGCCCCAGTAGCAGCGTCGGCATTACATTCAGCACTGTGGCGTCAGCCATGAACAGCCGATACGGGATCTCCGCCAGCCCGGCAAACACCAGCAGCCAGCCCAGATAACGCCATTGCACCCGCGGGGCCACGATGGCTGCGCTGCGCCGGGAAAGATTCACGGCGATTGCCAGGCAGAACCAGGGAAAGGCAAAACGCCCCGGCACGTATAGAAAATCGACTGACCAGCCCACATAGCGAAGGTGGTCAAGCACCATACTCAACATCGCCAGCCACTTGAGCAGGTCCAGCGCCTTGTTGCGTCCGGGCAGAAAAGGCGGGTTGGAAAGATCCATAGTGCTCCTGAATGAGGAATTGCGTCATGCAGCCAACACATGACCGAACCTTATATTGTCGCTACAGTGCGCACCATAATCGCCCATAAGGAATCGGCCATGACAGACCAAAGCCAACAGTTCGCCAGCGACAACTATTCCGGTATCTGCCCTGAAGCCTGGGCGGCCATGGAGCAGGCGAACAAGGGCCATCAACGCGCTTATGGTGACGATCAATGGACTGCACGCGCTTCGGATGATTTCCGCCGACTGTTCGAAACCGACTGCGAAGTATTTTTCGCCTTCAACGGCACGGCGGCCAACTCGCTGGCGCTGTCATCGCTGTGCCAGAGTTACCACAGTGTCATCTGTTCGGAAACGGCTCACGTCGAAACCGATGAATGCGGTGCGCCGGAGTTTTTCTCCAACGGCTCCAAACTGCTGACAGCCCGCAGCGCGGGCGGCAAGCTGACCCCGGAATCGATTCGTGAAGTGGCGCTCAAGCGTCAGGACATTCACTACCCCAAGCCGCGCGTCGTGACCCTGACCCAGGCCACCGAGGTAGGTGGCGTCTATCAGCCGGAAGAACTCAAGGCGATCAGCGCGACCTGCAAGGAACTGGGCCTGCATCTGCACATGGACGGTGCCCGTTTCTCCAATGCCTGCGCCTTTCTGGAGGCGTCCCCGGCTGAACTGACCTGGAAGTCCGGCGTTGACGTGTTGTGCTTCGGCGGCACCAAAAACGGTATGGCGGTGGGCGAAGCCATTCTGTTTTTCGACCATGATCTGGCTGAAGACTTCGATTATCGCTGCAAGCAGGCCGGGCAACTGGCGTCGAAAATGCGCTTCCTGTCTGCACCGTGGGTCGGCCTGCTGGAAAACGACGCCTGGCTCAAACACGCCCGCCATGCCAACCGCTGCGCGCAACTGCTCGCCGAACTGGTCAAGGACATTCCTGGCGTGGAGCTGATGTTCCCGGTGCAGGCCAATGGCGTGTTCCTGCAACTGTCGGAGCCGGCCATTGCTGCACTGACCGCTCGTGGCTGGCGTTTCTACACCTTCATCGGCAACGGCGGCGCACGTTTCATGTGCTCGTGGGACACCGAAGAAGAGCGCGTGCGTGAACTGGCCGCCGATATCAAGCTGGTGATGCAGGGCTGAAGCGTCTGGCTCAAAGCTTGCAGGTGCAGCTTGGCAATCGTGGGGGGTAATCTCCCCCTTAACGGCAATCGGCTCAAAAGGCCGCCCGGACTTCACTGACCACCCTCAAGAAGGAGCTTGTCTGCATGTTCGATTTCTCCGCCCGGCTCAAGCAGCATTTCGCTGCTCTGCAGAGTGAAGCGCAATTTTTTTCCGTACGTTACGTGCACCGCACCGGCCAACGCCTGTGCGTGCGCAAGAATGTGGCCGAGCCGCCGTCACTGATCAGCGACGAGGGCGCCATGCTGACCGTGCGCCTGAATGGCGTTGAAGCCTACGCCGCCACCAACGACATCTCCCTGAAGGGTTTGCAGGCTGCCTTGCAGCAGGCCGAAACGCTGGCCCGCCGTCTGGCACCGCATGCGCTGCTGGACCTGAGCGATCAAGCTGTCTCGAGCGCAAAGGCTGACTACCTGTCGCCAAACATGGATCAAGCCTTTCCACCGCTGAGCGATTGCATCGGCCTGCTGATGGCCGAGTCCAGCGCGGTCCCGGCAGACGAACGCCTGGTCAACTGGCAGGCCATACTGGACCTGGAAACCGTTGAGCAAATCTACCTCAACAGCGCGGGCGCGCAATTGCGTCAGGCGCAGCGCTTTGTGTTTCCGGGCATGAGCGTGACGGCCTACGACGGTCGCGACAGCCAGACGCGCACCCTGGGCGGGCATAACTTCGGCCAGCAAGGTGGCATCGAAGTGCTGAGCAGTTGTGGCCTGATCGGGTCTGCCGCCAACGTCGCCGACGAAGCGTTGCAGTTGATCCTCGCCCCCAACACGCCATCAGGCCCACGCGACCTGCTGCTGATGCCCGATCAGATGGTCCTGCAGATTCACGAGTCCATCGGCCATCCCCTGGAGCTGGACCGGATTCTCGGTGACGAGCGCAATTACGCAGGCACCAGTTTCGTCAAAACGACTGACTTCGGCACCCTGCAATACGGTTCCAGCCTGCTGAACGTGACCTTCGACCCGGAGATTCCCGAGCAACTGGCCAGCTACGCGCATGATGACGATGGCACGTCAGCCAGCAAGCAGTTCCTGATTCGTGACGGCCTGCTGCAGCGCCCGCTCGGCGGTGCCCTGTCGCAATACCGCAGCGGCCTGGCAGGCGTCGCCAACAGCCGCGCCTCCAGCTGGAACCGTGCCCCCATCGACCGCATGGCCAACCTGAATATCGAACCGGGTGACCAGTCGCTGGACAGTCTGGTCGGTAACATCGAGCACGGCATCCTGATGTCGAGCAATCGCTCCTGGTCCATCGATGACGCACGCAACAAATTCCAGTTCGGCTGCGAATGGGGCCAGTTGATCGAGAACGGCGAGCTCAAGGGCGTGGTGAAGAACCCCAATTACCGGGCGATCTCCGCGCAATTCTGGAAAAACCTCAGCGCAGTGGGTGATGCCAGCACGTTCAAAGTGCTGGGCACGCCGAACTGCGGCAAGGGCGAACCCAACCAGGTGATCCGTGTAGGCCATGCCTCTCCGGCGTGTGTGTTTGCCAATGTCGATGTGTTTGGAGGAGATGCCTGATGTCGCACCAACAGCAGTTCGAGGCGCTGGTCGCCGTGCTCAAGGCTGCCATCAGCCCGACGGAACACTTCACTCTGGCCTACGACGCCGAGGCGTCTGACTTCATCCGGTTCAACCACGGCCAGGTTCGACAGGCCGGGAGCGTCCAGCAGGTCATCGTCACGTTCAAACTGATCGATGACGGCCGACATGCCAATCTCGAGCTGACACTGTCCGGCGACGCCGAGACCGACCAGCAGCGCCTTGTCGACGCCCTGCAACAACTGCGCGAAACACTGCCGTCGCTGGCCAAGGATCCCTATCTGTTGCCGAACACCAATGCCTGGCAAAGCAGTAACGTTCAAGATTTGCCGCTGCCGGACAGCGCCCGGGTCGTCGAGCAGATCAGCGAACTGGCAGGCGATCTGGACCTGGTAGGTTTCTATGCGGCAGGCCCGCTTTACCGCGGCTTCGCCAGTTCGTGGGGCGCGCAGGGCTGGCACCAGGCCAACAGCTTCAATTTCGACTGGAGCCTGTTTCACGAAAACGGCCAGGCAGTGAAAGCCAACTACGCGGGTCACGAATGGAGCGACGAAGCCTTCGCGCAGCGTTTTCAGCAAGCCCGCGAACAGCTCGAATTTCTCGGCCGCCCGCTGCATGCGCTCAAGCCCGGACAATACCGCGCGTACCTGGCGCCAGCGGCTCTGGACGAAGTCATCGGCATGCTCACCTGGGGCGGATTTTCCGCGCAGTCACTGGCCAGTAAACGCAGCCCGTTGCAAAGGCTGTATGACGGCGAGACGCCTTTCAGCCCGTTGGTCAACTTCGACGAAAAAGTCAGCGGTTCGCTTTCACCAGCGTTTTCACGGGAAGGCTACCCGCGCAAGGACCTGAAACTGATCGTCGACGGGCAAGCCCGCGATCGGCTGGTGGATTCGAGCAGCGCTGCCGAATACGACCTGCCTGCCAACGGCGCGGATTATGGCGAAGGCCCAAGCGCGTTGAGCATTGCCGGCGGTTCACTGGAGCTGGATCAGATCCTCGCCAGGCTCGGCACCGGGCTTTACATCAGTAACCTCTGGTACCTGAACTTCTCCGACCGCGCCGCTGGGCGCCTTACCGGAATGACACGCTTCGCAACGTTCTGGGTCGAAGAGGGCAAGATCGTCGCGCCGGTGAGCACCATGCGCTTCGATGACAGCGCCTACAGCCTGCTGGGCAGCGCACTGGAGGACTTGACCAAAGAAAGGGAACTGATTCTCCAATCGAGCACCTACAGTCAGCGCCAGACCGGTTCAATCCAGTTGCCGGGCGCATTGATCAGCCGACTCACCCTCACGCTATAGCAGGAGCCTATGCCGAACTCAGCAGCGCCGATCATGGACGAAAAGACCCTGCGCTGGATGCCTTGGGTCATCGCCATCGCATTCTTCATGCAAAGCCTGGACGGCACGATTCTCAATACCGCCTTGCCGTCCATGGCCCGTTCACTGGCGGAAGACCCGCTGCGCATGCAGTCGGTGGTCATCGCCTACATGCTGACCATTGCGCTGCTGATCCCGGCTTCGGGCTGGATCGCCGACCGGTTCGGGATCAAGCGCATCTTCTTCAGCGCCATCCTGCTGTTCAGTTTCGGATCATTGCTGTGCGCGCTGTCCTGGTCACTGAACGTGCTGGTGGCCGCCCGGGTGATTCAGGGGCTGGGGGGCGCGCTGATGCTGCCCATCGGGCGCCTGATCGTATTGCGCGCCTATCCGCGATCGGAGCTGGTGCGAATCATGGGTTTTATCACCGTGCCGGGCCTTTTGGGTCCGTTGCTGGGCCCGACGCTTGGCGGCTGGATGGTCGAGTACCTGAGCTGGCACTGGATTTTCCTGATCAACATTCCGGTCGGCATCCTCGGTTGCTACGCCGTCAAACACTTCATTCCTGATCTTCCGGGAGGCGGTCGAACACGGTTTGACGGCGTCGGTTTCATCCTGTTTGGCGCGGCGATGGTATTGATCACCATTGCCCTGGAGGGCCTGGGCGAGTTGCACCTGCCGCACATGCGCGTGGTGCTGTTGCTGTTTGCCGGAATGGGCTGTCTGGCAGCGTATTGGCTGCGTGCCGGGCACATCGAATCGCCATTGTTTGCCCCTTCACTGTTCCGTACCCGGACGTTTGCGGTCGGCATCATGGGCAACCTGTTCGCCCGCCTGGGCAGCGGTGCCCTGCCATTTCTGGTGCCGTTGCTGCTGCAGGTGGCGCTGGGGTATTCGCCGTCTCAGGCAGGCATGAGCATGTTGCCGCTGGCGGCCGCTGGCATGTTCGCCAAGACCATCGCCCGCTGGCTGATCGAGCGGCTGGGCTACCGCATGATTCTGACCGGCAACACACTGCTGCTGGGTATCCTCCTGGCCAGCCTGGCGTTGGTGGATGTGCAAACCCCATACTGGGTGTTACTGGTCCATCTGGGACTGCTCGGCGCCGTCAACTCCTTGCAATTCACGGCCATGAATACGGTCACCTTGATCGATCTGGACGATGCCAGTGCAGCGAGTGGCAACAGCCTGCTTTCGGTGGTGGCACAGCTGTCGCTGAGTCTTGGCGTGGCAAGCGCAGCAGCCTTGCTCGGGGGGTTCAGCGAAGAAGTTACCACCGGCGAGGTCAGCAGCATGCTGGGGGCATTTCAGCTGACATTCCTGAGTGTCGGGGTGCTGGCCATGTTTGCGGCAGGTATTTTCCTGCAATTGCCGGCAAAGGAGCCCAGGATGGCAAAAGCCTGATTGACAACAGCCCGTAACTGGAGCAAATCTGCAAAGCGAATTCCCCTGGAAAACAGGGGTTTTACCCGAAAAAACAACGAATTTGAGTATCCGACCAGATACATTGAAGAACCTGGACAACCGGCCGACACTTTTATAGCACTAAGCCACTGTGGTCTCTTGTAAGCATGGGCAGCATGATGCAACCTTGCCATACGCGAAAGTGGGGTTTATCCCCGTCGCGACTAGTATTCCGGAAGCGAGTTTGTTCATGAAAAGCCAAACCGATGCTGCCGGTAGATCCGCAGCCGAGGTAGTGACGCAATTGCCAGTGCCTTCGCGCCTGGGCATGCTGCGTTTCGAGCGGCTGAATGAAGCCAATTGGGCGCTATTGTTTCTCGATCCGAATTGCGAAAGGCAGTTCGGGCTGGCAGCTGTTGACCTTTGCGCCTTGATTGGATCCCCTTATGCCAGCCTCATGGAGCCGGAAGCACGTTATCAACTGCACGATGACATCCAGCTGCAACTGGCCTCTTCCCCGAATTACCTGATCCGCTACACCCTTCACAGCCCCAAAGGCCCCCTTGGCCTGCTGGAAATCGGCGAAGCGTACAAACAGCACAACCGGCATCTGTTACGTGGTTACTTTCTGATCGTCGAAGACCTTGTCACGACTGGCGAACCGGTCACGGACTCCGATCTGGAAACCCGCAACCTGCGACTGCAGATTGCCCTGGAACTCAACCAGCGCGCCCAGCGCGACCAGTTTGCCCACCTGGAACGCGTGCGCGCCCAGCAGGACCTGATCCTGCGCCTGACCCGACACCGCTACACCACGGCCAATACCTTGCTCGAAGCGGCAGAGCTGATCACCAAAAGTGCTTGTGATATCTACGATGTCGACCATGTCAGTATCTGGAATCTCAACGACAAACGCCTTGAGCCGATCACCGACTACAGCCGTGAAACTGGCGACTATCAGTCACGCACGCCGGTGGATATCAGCCCCTACCCTACTTACCTGCAAGCGCTGAATACCAGCCGGGCGATCGACGCCAGCAATATCCAGACTGACCCACGCACCTGCGAAATGGCCAAAAGCCTGAATCCTGGAGAAACCAGAGCGGTGCTCGATGCCAGTATTCGTATCGACGGGCAGGTGATAGGCGTGCTGTGTCTGGAAGAGTCCGGCACGACACGCGAGTGGCAGTCCGACGAGATCGCCTTCGCCGGCGAACTGGCTGACCAGTTTGCCCAGGTCATCAACAACCATAACCGTCGCGCCGCGACCAACGCGCTGCACCTGTTCCAGCGCGCGGTCGAACAAAGCGCCAACGCCTTTCTGCTGGTCAACTGCAATGGCGTGGTCGAGTACGTAAACCCGAGTTTCACGGCGATCACCCAGTACAGCTCGGAGGAAGTCTCCGGGCACAAGTTGTCGGAATTGCCCGCACTGGAAAACCTCAACCAGTTGCTGCTGGAAGCCAACTCCAGCCTGACCAACAGCAACAGCTGGCAGGGCGAGTTCAAAAGCCGGCGCAAGAACCTCGAACCCTACTGGGGCCAGCTGTCGATTTCCAAGGTGTATGGCGACAATCGTGAGCTGACGCACTATATCGGCATCTACGAAGACATCACCCAGAGCAAGCTGGCCCAGCAGCGCATCGAGCGCCTGGCGTACACCGACAACCTCACCAATCTGGGCAACCGTCCGGCCTTTATCCGCAATCTGGACGAACGCTTTGCCCGCGACACCGATACGCCGATGAGCCTGTTGCTGGTCGACATCGATAACTTCAAGCGCATCAACGACAGCCTCGGCCACCAGACCGGTGACAAACTGTTGATCAGCCTGGCGCGGCGCCTGCGCAACACCTTGAGCCCGTCCGATGTATTGGCGCGCTTTGCCAGTAACGAATTTGCCGTACTGATCGACAACACCGATCAGGAAGCCGGACAGGCCACCGCCACACAAGTGCTGGCCACGCTGGACAAGCCGATGTTCGTCGACAATCAGCTGATCAGCGTCACCGGCTCGGTGGGTCTTGCCTGCGCACCGCTGCACGGTCGTGACCCGCAGACCCTGATGAAAAACGCAGGCCTGGCCCTGCACAAGGCCAAAGCCAACGGCAAACATCAGGTTCAGGTGTTTACCGAAGCATTGAATGCCGAGGCCAGTTACAAGCTGTTCGTGGAAAACAACCTGCGCCGCGCCCTGACCCAGAACGAGCTCGAGGTGTTCTATCAGCCCAAGCTGTGCCTGCTGACGGGTCGTCTGCTGGGCATGGAGGCGCTGTTGCGTTGGAATCATCCTGAAAAAGGCATGATCCGACCGGACCAGTTCATCAGCGTGGCCGAAGAGACCGGTCTGATCATCCCCATCGGCAAATGGGTCGCGCGTCAGTCCTGCCGCATGAGCAAGGACCTGACCGCTGCGGGGTTCGGCAACCTGCAGGTAGCCATCAATGTATCCCCCAAGCAGTTTTCCGACCCGGAACTGGTGTCATCGATTGCCGCCATCCTCAAAGAAGAAGAGCTTGACCCCTCACTGCTGGAACTGGAGCTGACCGAGGGCCTGTTGCTGGAAGCGACGGAAGACACCCGCCAGCAACTGGACTCGCTGAAGAAACTCGGCCTGTCACTGGCCATGGATGACTTCGGGACCGGTTACTCGTCGTTCAGTTACCTGAAGAAATTCCCCATCGATGTGATCAAGATCGATCGCAGCTTCATCCGCGATATTCCGGATGATGAAGACGACATGGAAATCACCTCGGCGGTCATCGCGATGGCTCACAACCTCAAGCTCAAAGTGGTTGCCGAAGGCATTGAAACCGCGGCTCAGCTGGCCTTTCTGCGGCGCCATCGCTGCGATGTCGGCCAGGGCTATCTGTTCGACAGACCTATCCCCGGCGAAGAGCTGATAGAGAAGCTGAAGCGCTATCCTCGTCGCCCATCCGCCTGACAACCTTCCCTGCACCCCGCTCTCTCGGGCACACTGTCCGCCTGTTATTGCACGGCAGCACTTGTTTCTGCGTGTAACGGGACTTATGTATTTGTATTGATCATCCGTCCTGGCCCCGCTGCCGATCTCCACACGAGAGGATATGGTTCATGACTTTGCGCTCGGAAATTCTAGTGAACAAAAACGTACTGCCTACCGCCGAACAAGCACTGCCGGGTCGTGAAACACCTATGGCACTTCCGGAAACCCACTTCGTCAACGGCAATCCGCTGTTGGGGCCGTTTTCGAGCAATGTCGAATTCGCCATCTTCGGCATGGGTTGCTTCTGGGGCGCAGAACGTCGTCTGTGGCAACAGGACGGTGTGGTGAGCACTGTCGCCGGCTACGCAGGCGGGTTTACTCCGAACCCGACTTACGAAGAAGTCTGCTCCGGGCTGACCGGCCACACCGAAGTGGTACTGGTGGTCTACGAGCCGGCAAAAATCAGCTACGAAGACCTGCTCAAAGTGTTCTGGGAAGTGCACAACCCGACTCAAGGCATGCGTCAGGGCAATGACATCGGCACTCAGTACCGTTCGGTGATCTACTGCACCACTCCCGAGCAGCTCGACGCCGCCAAAGCCAGTGCAGAGACCTTCCAGGCGGAACTGAACAAGGCCGGTCTGGGCAGCATCACCACCGAAATCGAGCAGGCACCGACGGTTTACTTTGCCGAAGCCTACCACCAGCAATACCTGGCCAAGAACCCACAGGGCTACTGCGGGCTGGGCGGCACGGGTGTGTGCATGCCGGCTTGAGACACGCCCCTGCCGGGGCGTCAGGAAACGGGCTTCTGCCCGGAGCGCGTAGGAGCGGACTTGTCCGCGATGGGCTGCGAAGCGGCCCCAAAACCGGCCACCTCGGCTGTATCTGATGCACCGAGGCAAGCGGTTTTGCTGCCGGTTCACGGCAGATCGCGAACCAGCGAAGCGTTGCACGGTACGCACCTACATGCCCTGCACAGTCTTCTGGGCTTGCCAGGATCTGTGTACAACGCTGAGTGCTCCGCATGGGCACGCAGTGATGGATGCAGGCAAGCCTACTCCGCAATCAACCAGTCCATCTTCCAGCCGCCCTGGGTCTGGCCCAGTTTCTGGGCGAGGTACGGCATCAGCTCGCGCAATTCTTCTTCCAGACCCCAAGGCGGGTTGGCGATGGCCAGGCCTGAACCGTTGAGGCTGGCCGGTGTGTCCAGCGGATGGACGAACAGTTCAACGCGCAACAGCTTGGGCGCGCCGGTTTCTGCCAGGTCCTGATAGAAGCGGCGCAGCAGGCGGGTATCCTTGATCGGGTACCAGATTGCCGCCACTGTCTGACGCATGCGCCCGATGGCTTCCTTGAGCGCAACCGCGCAACGCTTCATTTCATCGAGTTGCTCGAATGGCGGGTCGATGAGCATGACGGCACGCTTTTCCGCCACGGGCAGCAAGGCGCGCGGGACATGCCAGCCTTCCCCAAGATGCACCGCCACACGGCGGTCGCCTTTCATGTTCTCCTTGAGCAGACGCCCGTCTTCGGGGTGCTTCTCGTTGAGCAGCACACGCTCGCGCTCGCGAGTCAGGCGGCGAGCCAGCTCCGGCGAACCGGGGTAGTAGCGCAGCTCGCCATCCGGGTTCATGTCGTGCAGCACTTGCAGATAGTCGGACGTCAGCGCAGGCAGGTCCGTGGCGTTCCACAGACGGCCGATACCCTCCAGCCATTCTCCGGTGCGCGTGGCCTGATCGCCTTTGAGGTCGTACAGGCCGAGCCCGGCGTGGGTGTCGAGATAGGCGAACGGCTGCTCCTTGCGCGCCATCAGGGCGATCAGGCGAGTCAGGGTCAGGTGTTTGAAGACGTCGGCGTGGTTGCCGGCATGGTAGGCGTGACGGTAATTCATGGCAGCTCCTGGCAAGCTGCGCAGTTTAGCAAACCTGAGCAATGAACAAGAATTTGTAACGAATTTGCGGGACTGGTCTCTTTCACTTGAAGGAAATTTCCGAGAAACTCCCGGCCCCTTGTGCCTGCCTGTTTCGATCTCTACTCTGCGCCCGTCGCTGCATATTCAGCGGTGAGGATTAGTAGCCCTCGTTATCCAGGCGCATTGCGCCACCTTGTGCAGGTGCCCTTTCACGGCCTGCGCTTTTATGGTGGTCGTGCGTGGGGCATCTTTGGATGCACCGGGGTTCCTGGACCGGGCTACTACCTGCGCATGATCACCACCCTCGATTAGTAGCCGACGGTGATGGTCTTCTAAAACTCCAGGAGATGCATCACATGCTGAAAATCGTCCCCGATCCGCCCCTCTTCACCGTCAGCGCCAACGTCAGCCAGGAAGACGCCCTGATGCATGCCAGCGACCTGCTGCGCTGCGCCGCCACCAGCGCCTGTGAATTCAGCGACAGCATGACCGGCACCCAGCGCGACATGACGCTTTCGATCATGCACCTGGTGGAAATGGCCAAGGTCATGGTCGACAGAACCATAGACAACCTGCAAACCGAATGACCGCATGAACTGAAAACGACACACTTGTAGCCAATCCTGCCACGCACGACAGGCAGGGGTTGCCCGCAGGCGGTTGTCCTTCCAGAATCGGAACAAGCCCGATCAAAGGAACAGACGTCATGATGCACGCGGATTTGATTGACCAGGAAGACCTGCTCGGCCAGCTCAGAGCCCTGGGCTTCGAAGCCCCCGGCGGCGCAACCGCTGAACAAGCCTGCGCAAACGCCGTCTGCGGCCTCAACGCCGAACGCGCGACCGCCTTGCGACGTCTGGTAGAACAACTTCTGACCGGCAGCGCCACCCTCCTCCCCGCCGTGCGCCAGGCCATCGACCAGCAACTGCTGCCCGCGCTGGCGGCTTATAAGCAGAGTCACAGTGGATCTTAGCCGGTAGGCGCCCTCAAGAACGTCTATCGTACCCATGCTCCGCGTGGGTATGCCGTTCGTGACCCTTTGCGCCACACAGTTTCAGGCGTGCTCAGTACTCAATCCGCACATCGCCCTTCGGCACGCTGCAGCAGGACAGAATGTACCCCTCTGCAACATCTTCGTCGGTAATGCCGCCGTTGTGCTCCATCTCGACTTCACCGCTCAGTTTCATGACCTTGCAGGTTCCGCAGATGCCCATGCCGCAGGCTTTGGGGATCATCAGGCCGAGTTTGGCGGCGGCGGCATGCACGGTTTCGCCCGGCCCGACGCGGATGCTCTTGCCAGTGTCGGTGAATTCCACCTGATGCAGGTCGGCAATGTCGATGTCGGGCGCGTCGGCGGCGATTTCGGCCTGCTCGACGGCGTCTGCCCTGGCCTCGGGCGGCGTCGCACCGAACGACTCTTCATGGTATTGCGCCATGTTGAAGCCGTTCTCCTGCAACAGACGCTTGACCGCTGTCATGTACGGCGTCGGTCCGCAACAGAACACCTCACGGTCCATGAAGTCCGGGGCCATCAGCTCGAGCATTTTCTGGTTCAGGTAGCCGCGATAACCGGCCCACGGCTCGCCCAGACCATGCTTTTCACAGACCAGGTGCAGGCTGAAATTGTCGATCCGCGAGGCCATGTGCTCCAGCTCGCGGTGGTAGATGATGTCTTTCGGTGAACGCGCGCTGTGCACGAAGACCATGTCGACGTTGGCGTTGGTGTCGTAGAACCAGCGCGCCATGGACATCACCGGCGTGATGCCGACCCCGCCGCTGAGGTAGAGAATCTTCGGGTTCGGGAAGTCGATGGCGTTGAACAGCCCGACCGGCCCGTGTACCGCCAGCTCCTGTCCTTCAATCAGCGTGTCATGCAGGTAATTGGAAACCTTGCCGCCCGGCACGCGTTTGACGGTGATCGAAAAACTGTACGGCACCGATGGCGAGCTGGAGATGGTGTAAGAGCGCATGATCGGCAGGCCGTCGATCTCCAGCTCCAGGGTCACGAACTGGCCCGGCTTGAAGAAGAACATGATCGGCTGGTCGGCCATGAAGCAGAACGTGCGCACGTCCCAGGTTTCCTGGATGACTTTGACGACACGTACCAGGTGACGCCCGTTGGCCCATGTCTGGGTCGTGACCGGGCTCAGGAAACTTTGGGACATACTCGATCTCCACGGCCGACTGTCGGCCTCTCATGCTGCGGATTCTGCGTAACGCGCGAGACGGCCATTTACCTATCAACGACATTCACGTACTTACCGCGACCAGCCCCGTGCAACAAGGCCTGTCGCGTCGGGAACGGATGCGGCCATGTCGCCCATGGATAAGGTTCGCTGCGCGCCCGGCTCCACACTCGCCACCAAGGGTCATAAGCATGGTCGACTGATCTATCGTCATGCGTGAAACGCGATCACACCCGTATCAGCCACATTCGCAGGCCGCCCATGCCGCGGTCATGAGGGATTTAATCGATGGACGTCACCGCAACCTTGAGCCTGGGCGATCCGCTGGAACCTGCACGCAAGGCCACTGCCGAAATGCTGCAGAATCGCGAGCGCACGTACTCGCTGCCGCAGCCTTTCTACAGTGATGAGCGACTGTTTGAAATCGACATGCAGGAAATCTTTCACAAGGAGTGGCTGATTGCCGGGATGACGTGCGAAATCCCGACCAAGGGCAATTACCTGACGCTGCAGATCGGCAAGAACCCGATCCTGGTCGTGCGCGGCCCGGACGGTGTCGTCAACGCATTCCACAACGTATGCCGCCATCGCGGCTCGCGCCTGTGTACTGCCGAGAAAGGCAAAGTCGCCAAACTGGTTTGCCACTATCACCAGTGGACCTATGAGCTGGACGGTCGTCTGCTGTATGCAGGCACTGAAATGGGCGACGACTTCGACATGAAGCAGTTCGGCCTCAAGCCGGTGCACGTCAAGACCGCAGGTGGCTACATTTTCATCAGCCTCGCGGAAAACCCGCCTGCCATTGACGAGTTCCTGTCGACGCTGCGGCACTACATGGAACCGTATGACATGGAGAATACCAAGGTGGCCGTGCAAACCACCTTGATGGAAAAGGCCAACTGGAAGCTGGTGCTGGAAAACAACCGCGAGTGCTATCACTGTGGCGGCTCGCACCCTGAATTGCTCAAGACGTTGCTGGAATGGGACGACGTCACCGACCCGCGTGCCGATCAGGCCTTCAAGGATCATGTGGCCGCGTCTGCTGCTGCGTGGGACGCCGAGAAAATCCCGTACGCCCACGCCAGTTTCGGCCTGCGTAACCGTATCGTGCGCATGCCGCTGCTCAAAGGCACCGTGTCGATGACCATGGACGGCAAGGTCGGCTGCAAGAAACTGATGGGCCGCATTCAGAACCCTGACCTGGGCTCGATGCGTATTCTGCATTTGCCGCATTCCTGGAACCACTGCATGGGCGATCACATCATAGTCTTCACGGTGTGGCCGATCAGCGCGCAGGAAACCATGGTCACCACCAAATGGATTGTCCACAAGGATGCGGTCGAAGGCGTGGATTACGACGTTGAGCGTATGCGTCAGGTCTGGGACGCCACCAATGATCAGGACCGTCGTCTTGCCGAAGAAAATCAGCGCGGCATCAACTCCAGCGCCTATCAACCCGGCCCTTATTCGAAAACCTATGAGTTCGGCGTGGTCAACTTCGTCGACTGGTACAGCTCGCGCATGCTGGAAAACCTTGGCGCAGAACCTGCGCCGTATTTGAAGGGTGTGGCGGTGAATCACGAATAGAGATTGCCCCCGCTAACGCGACCCATCAAGTCAGACTCACTTCATTCACGAAGTGAGTCTGAACTGACCACGCCGACACAAAAACCCTCGCGCCGATACCGTCATTTCTGACAGTTACCCAAAAAAATCTTTCGTGATCAACTCCCGTTGCAGTCAATCCAACGGACGGAGACACGGACCATGCTCAGCCCAAAAAACATTAATCAATATAAAAATAAAACAGTCGATGCAGCCTCGGCCATGCCGGACATAAGAGGCAAAAAGATTCTCATGGGGTTCTGGCATAACTGGCCTTCCGAACCCGGTCAAGGTTACCAGCAAGGCCTGTTCAAAGAGATGGCGCTGACCGACATACCCGAGGCGTATAACGTCGTGGCAGTGGCCTTCATGAAAGGTGCCGGCATTCCTACATTCAAGCCTTATAACCTGAGCGATGCTGCGTTTCGCGCCCAAGTGGCAGCACTGAATGCACAAGGACGTGCGGTGCTGATTTCTCTTGGCGGGGCTGACGCGCATATTGAGCTATATACCGGTCAGGAAGATGCACTGGCCTATGAAATTATTCGTCTGGTTGAAACCTATGGCTTTGACGGCCTGGATATCGACCTTGAACAAGCTGCGATTACCTTTGCCGATAACCGGACCGTATTACCCGCTGCGTTGAGGATGGTGCGCGAACATTACGAGACAGAAGGAAAGCACTTCATTATCAGTATGGCCCCCGAGTTCCCCTACCTGAGGGCCAGCAAAAAACTGCCGATATTGAAAGAGATCACGACGTACTTTCCTTTCCTGAAAGAATTTGTAACCTTTCTCGACTCCCTGAGATCCGGCGGTGCCTACCTTGCTTACATCAATGCGCTGGAAGACATCTATGACTTTATCGCGCTTCAGTATTACAACCAGGGCGGCGATGGCATATGGGTCGATGAGCTGAACCTGTGGGTCACTCAAAACAACGACGCCCATAAGAAAGAGTTTCTTTACTACCTGACCGACAGCTTGATCCACGGTACGCGTGGCTTCACTAAAATTCCGGCCGACAGGCTGGCCATTGGTCTACCGACCAACAATGACGCCGCCGCCACCGGTTACGTGGTCGATCCGCAGGACGTCAAGGATGCACTGCAAGAGCTGGAAGACACCGGCAACCCGATTCGCGGGCTGATGACCTGGTCGGTCAACTGGGATGCCGGGAAAGACAAGGATGGCAAGGAATACAGCTGGGAGTTCGTGAACCGCTACGGTTATCTCACCAGTGGTGAAACGCCCGTACCGGACAAGCCTTCAGTACCCACTGACCTCAGATCAACCGAGCAAACCCCAACGTCGGTGAAACTGGCCTGGTCGCTTTCGGAAGGCACGAACCCGGTTCTGAAATATGAAGTGCTCCGTAACGGCACTCTCTTCTTTACGGTGAGCCGTCCTGACTTTGAAGATACCGGCCTTCAGCCCGGCACCACTTACAGCTACCAGGTACGTGCCATTGATGTCATGGACAACACCTCGGCATTCTCCACAGCGATCAGCGTGAGTACCCAGGCAGGGAGCGGCGGTGGTGCGAAACCGACAACACCGGTCTTGAGCCTGTCAGGCGTCACCGATAAAAGTGTGTCGCTGACATGGACAGCGTCTACCAGCGATAGCCCAATCAACAGGTATCAAATTGACCGGGACGGCTGGCCTACTACAGGGCTCAGCGGTGAAACGTATGCGTTTACCGATGAAGAACTCACCCCGGGCCGTACGTATAAATACCGCGTTGTGGCAAGAGACGAAGAACTTCAATGGTCAGAGGTCAGCAACCTGATAGAAGTCACAACCGATTCGGAACCCCATAAACCTTCATTGCCTGTCGACTTCAGGTCAACCGGGCGGACCACCACATCGATAACGCTGGACTGGAGTGTTTCGACGGATGCCAGCGGTCCGTTTCACTATGAGCTGTTCCGCAAGGGTGTTTCGATAGGCGAGGGCAAAGCTCCTCCCTTCACCGACGAAGGCCTTCTGCAAAGCCGCCTTTATGATTATCACATCATCGCGACCGACAGTATGGGTAACAGCTCAGGACCCTCTGAAAAACTTCTGGCCACTACAGACTCCGAGGCGTCCAATGATCGACCTGCGCCACCGGGCAACTTGCGTCAGACAGGTGAGACCACCACCAGTGTTTCACTGGCATGGGATGCACCTACCGGGGGTACTGCCGTTGACGTCTACCGTATCTACAGTTTCGACGCGCCTGCTGTGACCGTCGATTCAACCGTACTGACTTTTACCGTCAGAGGCCTGACCCCAGGCAAGACCTATCAGTATCTGGTCGGTGCACGCGATAAAGATCTAGAACTGTCTGGGCCCAGCAACGTTGTGCAGGCCTCGACCAGCGACGCATTGCCTGAATGGAACGATGATACTGACTACGTGAAGGGGAATAAGGTGATGCATGCGGGTGCCTCTTACATCTGCATCAATTCTCACCATTCACAACCAGACTGGGCGCCGGGCACCGTGCCGACGTTATGGGCGCCCTGGACCGAGCAAGCAGGCGGCAGAGGTTTCCGCGACTGGCCCAAAGAATGGCAGTGAGCCTCATGCGTACCGGCTCTGGCTCGTAAACAGACGGTGACGATGTCATAACTGAACGACTTATCCACAGCGCCCAAAAAGCGTTTATGGATAAGTCGCTTTTTCATGGGCCTGGAAATAGTCAGGACAACAACGACTTACCATGGAACACCTAAGTCACAGAGCCTGTATGTTTTTTAACCAAATCTCTGTAGAGCTTAATTTCATTGGGCTACAGACGAGCACGAACACCTTATCCACAGAAGCGCCAACAGACTTTGGGTACAACTTCGTCCCAATCACCCGGCCTGCTGTGGACAACGTATAAAATGGCTGAAAAACCACCCGAATGAACCAACGCTGCACGCAAAACCCTGCTTTGATCATTTTTCATACAAAACCTCCAAAGCCTTCATTTACAAGGCTTGTAGGCAATCACAAACAACTTGTCCACAAGCACGCGCACAGAGATTGTGGGCAAACCCATTGGCTGGCAGATGGCAGTGCGCATTTATCCACAAAAAAATGCAATGAAAATAAAGAGTTAGATTGATCGTTTTTTGAACACCACTCCAAAAGCCACGTTCTACAAGCCGTTCAGACGTTCACGAACACATTATCCACAGGCACACGCACAGGGATTGTGCGTAAGTCTTCCCGAAAAGAATATTGGTCAAGGCCGTACAGGCGTGACGTTCAAACGAGCCATTTTGCTACCCATCACGATTTCGAGTTTCAACCGCCGTTACGAAAACGCGGATGTCAAAGTCGAGGTCAGCAATCGCGGTGATCTGAAAGGGAGTATTTCGTATGCCTACTTCCGGCCTCTCTCCGAGCAGAAGGCAAACCGCCCCTCAAAGACGGCAGCACAAGACTTTAGCCTTACTTTACGACGCCCTCATCGATCAACAGCTTCAGAATCGCGGCTGCGCCCTCTTCAGGGCGCATCCCCTTGAGCACTTGGCCCCCGCCGCCACTGGCCTTGGCAGTGGCGGCTTTCATGCGATCAGCGCCGCTCTTGGCTTTGATGACCTTCAAGCGTTTGGGCCGCGGTCTGGCTGGCTGCAGCGCTTGATCCGTCAACAACTCATCGGCCACTACCTGAACGCTTTCGGTGTCCAGCGTGCCACGCTGTGCAGGCCCGAACGCGCTCTGCCGGGGTTTGGGAGCGGCGTTATCCACAGTGGCCAGAAACGGCAAACGAACCTTCAGCCGGCGACGCTGGCCGCGAGGCAGAGCCTGCAACACCAGTGCGGTGCCGTTGTTCAACGACTCGACTTCAGCCAGACCGGTCAACAGTGGCCAGCCCAGCCTCTCAGCCAACAGAAAGGGCAGCATCCCCGACCCTTCACCGGTTTCAGCCTGACTGCCGGCCAACACCACCTGCGCGGCAGAATCCCGGAGGTAGTCAGTCAACGCAATCAGCGCATCGGCGCCCTCGGGTTGCTCCAGCACATGCAGCTCGTTGAGCCCCATGCCAAGGTAAGCGCGCAGCGCCGGTTCTTCGGCATTGCCGGCGTGCAGTACCTGCAAGTTATCCCCAGCCAGCTGCAAACCAAGCTCGACGGCCCGCGCATCCTGTTCGGCGCGGCGCGCACGACCTGATGTCGGGTGCGCCCCGATGGACACCAGACTGATGATCTGTACCGCATGCTTATCCACAGACACTTCAGGCTGCATCACGCTTACCTCCGCTGCGCCAGGCTTCGACTGCGGCGATCAGCGCCGTAAGTACTTCGGCGCTTTCGCCGATGACCGATAGATCAGCGCGCTTGACCATGTCGCACCCCGCATCCAGATTGATCGCAATGACCTTGTCACAGGCGCCGATGCCCTGCAGATGCTGGATGGCCCCGGAAATACCGACGGCGACATAAACCCTTGCGGTCACCCAGGTGCCACTCGCGCCTACCTGCCGCTCGCGGCCCATGAAACCATCGTCCACTGCGACCCGCGACGCCCCTTCGGTGGCCCCGAGTGCCGAAGCGGCCTGATGAAACAGATCCCAGTCTTTGACACCATTGCCGCCAGACAGAATGAATTCGGCCTCAGCCATGGGGATAACTCCGGGATCGACGGCAACCGCTCCCAGGTCCTCTATACGCGGCAGGCTGCGCGCCACGCCTGTGGACAACTCGACCGGCACTACCTCATGACGGGTATCGCTGACCGGTTCAGCGCACTCTACAGCGGCCAGAATCAGACGGGGCAGAGGCCGAACCAGGTCTTCGCGACCGGCACCTGCGCGACTTATGCACAGCTGGTCCTTGACCTGCCAGACCCGCGTTGCAGGTCGCTCGCCGATGCTGGCGGCAAAACGTCTTCCCAGTTCGCCACCGCCGGTGCGGCTATCCGGTAGCAGCCAGTGGCGCGGGTTGAACTGGTTATCCACAGCTCGCAAACCCTGCACGCGCTGTTCCGGTGAATAACCGTCGAACCCGGCACCATCGATAACTAATAACCGATCCACGCCAGCAACGTCGAAAGCAGTTTCCTTGTGTTCGCCGAACACCACCGCCAGCACGGCACCGTCGGCCCCCGCCAGCTGACACGCCAGCCCCAGCAAGTCGCGGTCGTGGCTGCTCAGGCGGCCGCCGACCATATCGGGCACCACCGTGATATGGAACGCTGGCTCGACGATGGTATGCAGCGGCAATTGCACGTCGGCAGCGGCCGAACGCTTGACCGTGCCGCCCTGCTGAGCGCCGCTACGGTCGATACGCTTGATGCCGTTGGGACCGATAAAACCCAGGCCATGCACGTTCTTGCGCATCAGGCCGTTCGGCCCCATCCAGCGGCTCTGCGCAGGCTGCATGGCCGCATGCAGTGGGTGCAGTCGATTGCGGGCAATCCACTCGGCGCGTGGATCACGGCGGATAATGTCACTCATCAGAGCACCTCCGCGGGTTCACGTTTGGCAGGCGCTGGTGTGTTGGGGATAACTTCCTCAATCAGCGCATCGGCGACCAGTTCGGCAATGTCCTTGATCAGTGGTCGCGGCTCGACAACGCCTTCGAGCATGGCTGTGCACTGTGGACAACCTACCGCAACCAGCTCGGCAGCCGTCTCACGAATGTCGTCCATGCGCATGTCAGGAATCCGCTGTCTGCCGGGAATGTCAGTGATGGGCGCGCCACCGCCGCCACCGCAGCAGCGGGAGCGAAAGCCCGAGCGCTGCATTTCCCTGATCTCGATCCCCAGCGCGCGCAGCACTTCACGCGGCGCCTCGTATTCGCCGTTGTAACGGCCCAGGTAACACGGATCGTGATAAGTCACGCTGGCGCCTTTGTGCTGGCCCAGCGTCAGGGCGCCGCTGCGCACCAGCTCGGCCATGAAGGTGCTGTGATGCTGCACCTGATAGTCACCGCCAAAAGCGCCATATTCGTTTTTCAGCACATGAAAGCTGTGCGGGTCGCAGGTCACGATACGTTTGAAATCGTAACGGGACAGGGTCTGAATGTTGCGTCGGGCGAGCATCTGGAAGGTCGCTTCATCACCCAACCGCCTGGCCACATCACCGCTGTCGCGTTCTTCGAGGCCCAGCACGGCGAAATCCACCCCGGCCGCCTTGAGGACTTTGACGAACGCGCGCAGGGTGCGTTGATTACGCATGTCGAACGCGCCATCACCGACCCAGAACAGCACATCCACGGTTTTTTTCTCGCTGAGTAATGTCAGGCTCAGATCGGCCGCCCAGTTCATTCGCCCGCCCGGTGCAAACCCGCCGGGGTTGTCGGTGGCGATCAGGTTGTCCAGCACCTCGGCGCCCTTGTTCGGCGTAGCGCCCTTTTCGAGGGTCAGGTGGCGGCGCATGTCGACGATGGCATCGACGTGCTCGATCATCATCGGGCACTCTTCGACACAGGCTCGGCACGTGGTGCAGGACCACAGCGTTTCGGCGTCCACCAGCCCGTTGACGATGGGCTGATGCGGATTACCACCATGCTCGCCCAGTGGCTTGCCTTTGCCGTCCAGCGATGGATAGGGACTGCCGGCAAATTTTGCGTCGGTGCCCCCGGCAAGACCGACCACCATGTCCTGAATCAGCTTTTTAGGGTTGAGTGGCTGGCCTGCGGCAAACGCCGGGCAGGCCGCCTCGCACTTGCCGCACTGCACGCAGGCGTCGAAGCCCAGCAGTTGGTTCCAGGTGAAGTCCTGAGGTTTCTCCACGCCCAGCGGTGCGGTTCGATCGTTCAGGTCCAAAGGTTTCAGGCCCGTGGAACGTCCACCACCAAAACGCTCGGCACGCCGGTGCCAGGCCAGGTGCAGCGCCCCGGCGAAGGCGTGCTTCATCGGCCCGCCCCAGGTCATGCCGAAAAACAGTTCGCTTACGCCCCACAGCACGCCCAGCCCGAGAACAGCGACCAGCACCCATCCGCCGAAGTGCTCGGGAAGAATGCCCGCCACTGGCAACGTGACCAGAAAGAAGCTCGCGGAAAACGCCATGAGGCTTTTCGGCAGGCGCATCCACGGGCCTTTCGACAGACGCGCAGGCGGGTTGAGACGACGACGATAGACAAACACCGCACCGACGAACATCACTGCCGTCATCAACAGCAGTGCGTAACCAAGCACGCGGCTATGCACACCGAAACCGTGCACCAGAATCGCCAGCACAATCGAGGCCACCGCTCCGCCCGCTGTGGCCACGTGGGTGTTGGCGATGTATTTGTCACGCGCGACCACGTGATGCAGATCGACCATGTACCGCTTGGGCATGGCCAGCAGACCACCCAGCCAATCGACTTTCGAGGACCGACCGTTGCGCCACAGGGTTGCCCGCCGCCAGGCGCCCAGCGCCGCAAGGGCCAGGGCGCTGAACAGCAGGATCGGAAGAAGGGTGTCTAGCATCTGAAGCTCCAGGTACCAAGCGGTCTTGCAGTCCGGGTGACGCTTCGTTGATTCGCAAAAACCGTGGATCAGACAACCCGCATGTCGGCTGATCTATCGCATTCGCGAACCCGTTCGCTCCCACGGCCTGCGGCCGGAATCAAAGACAGGCGAGCCTTAAAAGTCCTTGCACAGCCGCAAGCCGTCATAGATCGCCGCGTGGGTATTACGCTGCGCCACGCAATCGCCGATACGGAACAGCAGATAACCGTCACCCGGCTGGCTCAACGATGGCTGTGGCTGAATGGCGAACAGCGCATCGATATCGATCTGGCCCTTGTTGCGCGAGCCTTCCTTGAGCGCGTAGTAGATCGCTTCGTCGGGACGCACGCCGTTTTCCACCACCACCTGATCGACGACCCGCTCTTCCTTGGCGCCGGTGTATTCGTTTTCCAGCACCGCCACCAGCTTGTCGCCCTCGCGATAGACCTTTTCCAGCATCATGTCGCCGGTCATGATCACTTCCTTGGGGTACATGCTGCGGTAATAGGTCGGGAACGAGGTTCCGCCAATCGCCACGCCCGGCTTGATGTCATCGGTGACGATTTCGACCTGGCAGCCCTTGTCGGCCAGAAAATCGGCCACCGACATGCCGGTGAACTCGCAGATGGTGTCGTAGACCAGCACGTTCTTGCCGGGCGCCACCTTGCCGTCCAGCACATCCCAACTGCTGACCACCAGGCCTTCAGCCGCCCCCCAGTGTTCGTTCTGCTCAAGAAACGGGTGACCGCCGACCGCGAGCACCACGATGTCGGGCCGCAGATCGAGAATGGTTGCCGCATCCGCTGCGGTGCCCAGACGCAGGTCGACTTTCAGGCGCGCCAGCTCCAGCTGGAACCAGCGCGTGATGCCGGCGATCTGGTCGCGCTGCGGTGCCTTCGATGCGGTGGTGATCTGCCCGCCGATGAAGTCCTTTTTCTCGAACAGGGTCACGTCATGTCCGCGTTCGGCAGAGACCCGTGCGGCTTCCATCCCGGCAGGACCGGCACCGACCACCACGACCTTGCGCCTGGGTCCGGCGGATTTCTCGATGATGTGCGGCACGCCCATGTATTCGCGGGACGTGGCGGCGTTCTGGATGCACAGCACATCCAGCCCTTGATACTGGCGATCGATGCAGTAGTTGGCACCGACGCACTGCTTGATCTGGTCGATCTGGCCCATCTTGATCTTGGCGATCAGGTGCGGGTCGGCGATGTGCGCGCGGGTCATGCCGACCATATCGACATAGCCACCTTCCAGAATTCGCGTTGCCTGGTTCGGGTCCTTGATGTTCTGCGCGTGCAGCACCGGGGCCTTGACCACTTCCTTGATCCCGGCCGCCAGGTGCAGGAACGGCTCCGGTGGGTAACTCATGTTCGGAATAACGTTGGCCAGGGTGTTGTGGGTGTCACATCCCGAGCCCACCACGCCGATGAAATCGATCATGCCGGTGTCGTCGTAATACTTGGCGATCTGCTTCATGTCCTCGTGGCTTAGGCCATCGGGATGAAACTCGTCGCCACAGATGCGCAACCCTACGCAGAAGTCGGGGCCGACTTCCTTGCGCACCGCCTTGATCACTTCCAGGCCGAAGCGCATGCGGTTCTCGAAACTGCCACCCCATTCATCGGTGCGCTTGTTGACCCGCGGGCTCCAGAACTGGTCGATCATGTGCTGATGCACCGCCGACAACTCGACGCCATCCAGACCACCGGCCTTGGCACGCGCCGCAGCACTGGCGTAGTTGCCGATCACCCGCCAGATTTCCTCGGGCTCGATGGTTTTGCAGGTTGCCCGATGTACCGGCTCGCGAATGCCCGACGGCGACATCAGGGTCGGCCAGTGATCGCCATCCCAGCGCGAGCGACGGCCCATGTGGGTAATCTGGATCATGATCTTGGCGCCATGTTTGTGCATGGCGTCGGCAAGGTTCTGGAAGTGCGGGATGATTCTGTCGGTTGCCAGGTTGACCGATTTCCACCAGCCTTGCGGGCTGTCGATGGCCACGCTTGAAGAGCCGCCACAAATGGCCAGGCCGATGCCGCCCTTGGCTTTTTCCTCGTAGTACTTCACGTAACGATCCGTGGTCATGCCGCCATCGGTGGCGTAGACCTCGGCGTGCGCAGTGCTCAGCACGCGATTGCGGATGGTGAGCTTGCCGATCTGGATCGGCTGGAACATCGCTTCGAAAGCCATAACCCGATCCTCGATTTACAGCGGCTTGACGACAAACAGACCGTCGTTATGACCGTCTTCGGAACCACCGTAAACCTGCTCGGCAACCGTACGCACAGCGCTGCCACTGGCAGCGAGGATCTGATCCATGGCCCCGGCGAACCAGCCGGTGAACATGTAATCGACCTTGCGCCCGACCTTGCCGTAGACGTACACGAAACAGGAGTGCTCCAGCTTCACACTGGCAGTGCCTTTCTCGACGTCGATGTCCTGGATCTTGAACAGGCCCCAGCCACGCTGCGACAGACGCTTCATGTAGTGCTCGAACACCGCAACGCCTTCCAGGCCGTGGCATTCGGCTTCCTTTTCGCACCAGTGCCAGGCGGACTTGTAACCCGCCTTGTAGAGGATGTCGGCGTAGGCATCGGCGCCCAGCACTTCTTCGATGCCCATGTGGTTGTTGACGAAAAAGTGCCGGGGCACGTACAGCATCGGCAACGCATCGGAGGTCCAGACGCCGGTTTCGCTGTCGACTTCGATGGGCAGTTGCGGGGCGATTTTAGCCATGGCGGTCAAACTCCAGATGATTCGGGCTACACCCACCGCTCGAAGGGCCGTGGGGGTTCAATTCGATAAGGTATGGCGGGCGGGTTACTCGCCCCAGACGTCGGCCAGAACGTTGACCCAGTTCTCGCCCATGATCTTGCGCACCACGCGTTCGGAGTGACCGCGCTTGAGCAGCGTTTCAGTCAGATTGGGAAACTCGCCAACGGTGCGGATGCCCAGCGGGTTGATGATCTTGCCGAAGTTGGTCAGGCGGCGGGCGTAGCCCTTGTCGTGGGTCAGGTACTCGAAAAACTCCTGGCCGTGACCCTGAGTGAAGTCAGTGCCAATGCCGATGGCGTCTTCGCCGACGATGTTCATGACGTATTCGATGGCTTCGGCGTAATCGTCAATGGTCGACTCGATGCCCTTGGCCAGGAACGGCGCGAACATGGTCACGCCGACAAAACCGCCATGATCGGCGATGAACTTCAGTTCGGCGTCGGACTTGTTGCGCGGGTGTTCCTTGAGGCCGGAAGGCAGACAGTGTGAGTAGCAGACCGGCTTTTTCGATTCGAGAATGACTTCTTCCGAGGTTTTCGAGCCGACGTGGGACAGGTCGCACATCACCCCGACACGGTTCATTTCAGCGACGATCTCACGACCGAAACCCGACAGCCCGCCGTCGCGCTCGTAGCAGCCCGTGCCCACCAGATTCTGGGTGTTGTAGCACATCTGCACGATGCCGACGCCGAGCTTCTTGAAGATCTCGACGTAGCCGATCTGGTCTTCATAGGCGTGTGCGTTCTGGAAGCCGAACAGGATGCCGGTCTTGCCCAGTTCCTTGGCCTTGCGGATGTCGGCTGTGGTATGCACCGGCATGACCAGGTCGCTGTTTTCGCGCATCAGTTTCTGGCTGGTGCAGATGCTGTTGATGGTCGCCTGAAAGCCCTCCCACACCGACACGGTGCAGTTGGCCATGGTCAGGCCGCCCTTGCGCATGTCTTCGAACAGCTCGCGGTTCCACTTGGCGATGATCAGCCCGTCAATAACGATGCTGTCGGCGTGTAATTCGGCTGGGCTCATCAGGCTGTCCCCTTTTTTGATTGCGGTGCGCCGAATCGGCTGTCGGCGCTAATGGGGTCAGCATATGCCGGAGGGTCAGGGGAACCGGGTGCAAAAACGACAGGGGGTTTGCCGAAAGCGTCAAGATGCGACAAAGGGGGACGGCGAGTCGTCGGGCGATGTCGTAAACCTGTTCAATGTCTCACGCTTGAGACAGAATCGAGCCTATCAATGGATCGGAGCGACTCGATGAAAACGTTTTTGCTGACCCTGGCCCTTATGACGACGGCCGTGACAGGCGTACACGCCGCCCAGAATCCGGACGCGTCGCCCTGCGACGGTGTCGAGGACGACAAGCAGACCCTGGAATGCTCGGCCTACAGCCGCACCACTGCCGAACAGTTGCTCAAGGAAAACTTCGACAACCTGCTCAAGCGCGTTCAGTCGCAGTTCGTCGCCAACAAGACGCAGTTCAACGACTTTACCAGCAAACTCAAGACCGCCCAGCAAGCCTGGGAGAAGCTGCGTGACGCCGACTGCGCGGTTGAGGTCTTCCCTTCTGCAGCAGGCAGCAAAGCCTTCACTATCAGCGAAAACGACTGCATTGCGCGCATGAGTGACGAGCGCTCGGAGTATCTGGAGTCGATAGCGCAGGAATAACGTCTACGATGAGATAACCTGCCTCTTTATATGAACGAGCTCATCAGGTTTTCTCATGATTATTTGCGGTGTAGAAATCAAAGGCAGCGAAGCTATCTTCGCCCTCGCCACTCGACGTAATGGCGGCATCGAGCACTTGCCGCTCGCCACCAAGAAGCTTGCGCTGGAGGACGATGACGAGGCCGCCAACGTCAAAGCCTTCTCCACGCAACTCGCCGGTTTCGTGCGTGAAAACGGCATCAGCCATGTGGTTATCAAGAAGCGCAGCAAGAAAGGCGAATTCGCTGGCGGCCCGACCACCTTCAAGATCGAAACCATCTTTCAACTGATGTCTGATTGCAACGTGGTGCTGATCTCGCCGCAGACCGTTAATGCGCAGAACAAGAAACACACCTTCGCCCTGCCCGACACCCTGAACAAGTATCAGCACGAAGCGTACAAGGCGGCGTGTGCGGGTGTGATGAAGAGCGTTTAAGCCTTTCGAGAGAGGACGCAGAGCGTCCAGAGCGTCCAGAGCGTCGCACGATAGCGGGGATTATCGTTCCTCACGCTCCAGCGTGGGAATGCAGTTCGTGACGCTCCGCGTCACATTCATTCGCCGCGCAGTTACGTTTGACCCGACATAAAAAAACCCGCATTTCTGCGGGTTTCTTCAATGCTCAATCAACTCAGTTGACCTTGGCATCCAGCTCGCCACGCGCGTAGCGTTCGAACATGGCGTCCAGGGAGATCGGCTTGATCTTCGAGGCGTTGCCAGCGGTGCCGAATGCTTCATAACGGGCGATACATACGTCACGCATGGCCACAACAGTCTTGGCCAGGTACTTGCGCGGGTCGAACTCGCTCGGGTTTTTGGCCATGAATTCGCGGATCGCACCGGTCGATGCCAGACGCAGGTCAGTATCGATGTTCACCTTGCGCACGCCGTGCTTGATGCCTTCAACGATTTCTTCGACCGGCACACCGTAGGTTTCTTTGATGTCGCCGCCGAACTCGTTGATGATTTTCAGCCATTCCTGTGGAACGGACGAAGAACCGTGCATCACCAGGTGAGTGTTAGGGATGCGCTTGTGGATCTCTTTGATGCGCTCGATCGCCAGGATGTCGCCGGTAGGCGGCTTGGTGAACTTGTAAGCGCCGTGGCTGGTGCCGATGGCGATGGCCAGGGCATCGACCTGAGTGCGCTTGACGAAGTCAGCGGCTTCTTCCGGGTCGGTCAGCATCTGGCTGTGATCCAGAACGCCTTCCGCACCCACGCCGTCTTCTTCACCAGCCATGCCGGTTTCCAGCGAGCCCAGCACGCCCAGCTCGCCTTCCACGGAAACGCCGCAGGCGTGAGCGAAGGACACAACGCGACGGGTCACGTCAACGTTATAGTCGTAATCGGCCGGGGACTTGCCGTCTTCACGCAGCGAGCCGTCCATCATCACCGAGCTGAAGCCCAGCTGGATCGAGCGCTGGCAGATGTCAGGGCTGGTACCGTGGTCCTGGTGCATGACCACCGGGATGTGCGGGAATTCTTCGATCGCGGCGAGGATCAGGTGACGCAGGAACGGCGCACCGGCGTATTTGCGGGCACCGGCAGAAGCCTGGACGATCACCGGGGAGTCGGTCTTGTCGGCCGCTTCCATAATGGCGCGCATCTGTTCCAGGTTGTTTACGTTGAAAGCTGGAACGCCGTAGCCGAATTCGGCTGCGTGGTCCAACATCTGGCGCATGCTGATAAGTGCCATTGTCTGTGTCTCTCCCGGTAGGGTCGTTAGTCGAGCAAGCCTGCCGTAGTGGCGGCTGCCATTCAAGTTATAAGCTCAGCCACAAGGCTGCGCGTGTGTGCCCGAGATCCGACTTATCTGGCCTTGCAGCCGCGACCGATCAGATCGTTGGTAGCGTCCCAATAGATCAGGCCCTCGCTACCCTTGTTGACGAATGCCAACACATTGTTGCTGTACAGCGTACCGCTGGCAGCGCCGGGTTCAGCCTTGAGCCTGAACACCTGATCGCTTTGATTCAGACGAACATCGACTTCCTTTTTGGCCGAGTCGATGTAGCGCCAGTTGACCTCTGCATTGCTGTCACATACCCAGCGATTCCAAGGGTCATTCTGCTGCGGTGAACTCATGCTCGAACAACCGCCAAGCACTGCCAACACCCCGAGGGCAATCACGCCTTTCATTACGTCTCCTGGCTGCCCTGCGAAACGCGGCGTGTGCCGTTCGTTTCAACTGTCAGGGGCAGTTCTGTTCCTGTTTTCGGTCATCGGCCGGCTCACCGGTGACATGTGCCTCAACCCGTTGACTGTTTTCAGTCGTTGGCACATTCACAGCGGCCGGGCTGAATATCTGACAGGTCTTGGCACGCGAGCCAGAACCGGTACAACCAGCCAGTACAATGCAGCTCATCAGAGCCAGGGCAGCGATCTTCATGGCGAAACTCCTTTCCCGGAAAAATATCCACCCTTTAAAGACCGCTGAAGCCCGTCAATGTTGCCAACGGGTTTCAGACCTGGCTCACAGACACCCTACATTGCCTGTCCGCGGCATGAATTCGTAACGATCCCACACCTCGGGGCCGCCGCGCTTGTAGACCACCGGCACCGTTTCTGCCTGCCAGCCCGCCTGATAGCAGCTTAACTGGAGCGGTTGGGTCGGGGAGTCGCTCTCCACCTCTTCAGCCGCAGGCTTGCCCGCGCAACCGGCCAGTAAACCTGCGATGAGAAACCACGGTAACGCCCTGACCATTGACCACTCCTTGTCCAAGGCTTTCACTCAAGCCTTGGCGCGTTGTTCGAGCATTTCCACCGCAGGCAGAACCTTGCCTTCCACGAACTCGAGGAACGCACCGCCACCGGTCGAAATGTAGGAAATCTGTTCTGCCACACCATACTTGTCGATGGCCGCCAGCGTGTCGCCACCGCCCGCGATGGAGAACGCCTGGCTTTCAGCGATGGCCTTGGCGAGCGTTTTAGTGCCTTCACCGAACTGATCGAACTCAAAAACGCCGACCGGACCGTTCCACAGGATAGTCCCGGAAGATTTCAGTAATTCGGCGAAATGCGCAGCAGTTTGCGGGCCAATATCGAGAATCATATCGTCATCGGCGACGTCAGCGATCAGTTTGACAGTAGCGGCAGCGCTCTCGGCGAACTCCTTGGCAACCACCACGTCCGTCGGCAATGGCACGCTGACCTTGGCGGCGATGGCGCGAGCGGTGTCGAGCAGGTCAGGTTCGTACAGCGATTTACCGACCTTGTGACCGGCCGCAGCGAGGAAGGTGTTGGCAATGCCGCCGCCGACGATCAACTGATTGCAGATGCCGCTCAGGCTGTTGAGTACGTCCAGCTTGGTGGAGACCTTGGAGCCCGCCACGATGGCGGTCATCGGCTGGGCCGGAGCGCCCAGGGCCTTGCCCAGTGCTTCAAGCTCGGCGGCCAGCAACGGACCTGCCGCTGCCACCTTGGCGAATTTTGCCACGCCGTGAGTAGAACCCTCGGCACGGTGGGCGGTGCCAAAGGCATCCATCACGAACACGTCGCACAGTGCTGCGTATTGCTGCGCCAGCTCGTCGGCGTTCTTTTTCTCGCCCTTGTTGAAGCGAACGTTCTCGAACAGGACGACATCACCCGCTTTCACGTCGACCCCTTCCAGGTAATCGGCAACCAGCGGAACGTCACGACCCAGCGCCTTGCTCAGGTAGTCGGCAACCGGCTTGAGGCTGTTCTCGGCAGAAAACTCACCCTCTGTCGGGCGGCCAAGGTGTGAGCAGACCATGACGGCCGCGCCCTTCTCCAACGCCAGCCTGATGGTCGGCAGCGAAGCGAGGATACGTGCATCACTGCTGACTACGCCGTCCTTTACCGGGACGTTGAGGTCTTCGCGAATCAGTACACGTTTACCTTGCAGATCGAGGTCGGTCATCTTCAAGACGGTCATGAGCATTCCTGTTTTTTTACTGTTATTGGTCAGCGACGCGCAGAAAGTGATCGGCGACGTCGAGCATTCGATTGGCAAAGCCCCACTCGTTGTCGAACCAGGCCAGCAGATTGACCAGCCGGGGTCCGGAAACGCGGGTCTGACTCGCATCCACAATGGCCGAATGCGGGTCATGGTTGAAATCGCAACTGGCGTGCGGCAATTCCGTGTAGGCCAGCAGCCCCTTGAGCGGACCGCTGGTGGCGGCCTCACGCAGGATACGGTTGATCTCCACGGCATCGGTGTCTTGCGACATCTGCAACGTAATGTCCAGACAGGACACATTCACCGTCGGCACGCGAACAGCTTTGGCCTGAATTCGGCCGGCAAGTTCCGGAAGCAGCCGTTCGATTCCTCGCGCCAGACCGGTGGACACCGGAATGATCGACTGGAAGGCCGACCGCGTACGGCGCAGATCCTCGTGATGATAAGCGTCGATCACCGGTTGATCATTCATCGCCGAGTGGATGGTGGTAATGGTCATGTATTCCAGGCCAATGGCCTGATCCAGCAAGCGCAGCAGCGGCACGCTGCAGTTGGTGGTGCACGACGCGGCCGAGACCAGCAGCTCGCGGCCAGTCAGCTTGTGCTGATTGATGCCGAACACCACGGTGGCATCGACATCCCGTTCGCTGGCCATCGGCTGGGAAAACAGCACCCGCGGCGCACCGGCCTCCAGAAAGCGCTGGCCATCTTCGCGAGTGTTGTAGACACCGGAACACTCAAGCACCAGATCGACTTCCAGACCGGCCCAGTCGATGCCTTCGGGCGTCGCACTGCGCAGGACCTTGATCCGGTGGTCATTGATATGCAGGTATTGCCCTTCGACCCGCACTTCGCCGGGAAACCGGCCGTGTGTGGAGTCAAAGCGCGTGAGGTATTCAAGACTGGCCATGTCGGCCAGATCGTTGATGGCAACCACTTCAAACCCGGCCTTGGCCCCTCGCTCGCACAGCGCGCGAACAACGCAACGACCAATACGGCCGTAACCGTTCAGAGCAACTTTGTAAGGGCGGGGCTGGGGCATGAAATTTTCGCCAGGGGCTGGATCTGATTGCGTAAACGATAAAACCTGTGGGAGCAACAGAGGCGGCGATCCGCTTTGCTCGCGAATGGGAGCACCCGGTTTGCCTGACTCACCTAGGCGCTTCCTTCGCGAGCAAGGCGGATCGCCGCCCCGGTCGCTCCCACAACATCAACATCACATAGCTGATCAGTCTTCGAGCAGCTCTTCAGCAGTGCTCAGGACGTTTTCCAGCGTGAACCCGAACTCTTCGAACAGCGCCGGCGCAGGGGCCGACTCGCCGAAGGTGGTCATGCCGATCACGCGCCCTTCCAGACCTACGTATTTGTACCAGTAGTCGGCGTGAGCCGCTTCGATGGCAATACGCGCGCTGACCTGCAACGGCAGCACCGCCTGCTTGTAAGCAGCATCCTGAGCTTCGAAAATGCTGGTGCATGGCATGGACACCACGCGCACGTTGCGGCCCTGCTCGGTCAGCTTGTCGTAAGCCTGGACAGCCAGACCGACTTCCGAACCGGTCGCGATCAGGATCAGCTCAGGCTCGGCAGCGCAATCACGCAGTACGTAACCGCCACGCGCGATGTAGGACAGTTGCTTCTCGTCACGCGCCTGATGAGTCAGGTTCTGACGGGAGAAGATCAGTGCCGACGGGCCATCGTCACGCTCGATAGCGTGTTTCCATGCCACGGCCGACTCCACGGCATCCGCAGGACGCCAGGTGTCCAGGTTCGGCGTGGTACGCAGGCTGGTCAATTGCTCGATCGGCTGGTGAGTCGGGCCGTCTTCGCCCAGACCGATGGAGTCGTGAGTGAATACGTAGATCACGCGCTTCTTCATCAACGAGGCCATACGCACCGCGTTGCGAGCATATTCCATGAAGATCAGGAAGGTTGCGCCGTAAGGCACGAAGCCGCCGTGCAGGGCGATGCCGTTCATCATGGCGCCCATACCGAACTCGCGAACACCGTAATGCAGGTAGTTGCCGTTAGGGTCTTCGCCGGTGATGCTCTTGCAGCCTTTCCAGATGGTCAGGTTGGATCCGGCAAGGTCAGCCGAACCACCCAGAATTTCAGGCAGCAACGGGCCGAGTGCACCCAGTGCGTTCTGGCTGGCCTTGCGGCTGGCGATGGTTTCGCCCTTGGCGTTGACTTCGGCGACATAAGCCGCTGATTTTTCAGCGAAATCAGCAGGCAATTGCCCACTCATGCGACGAATGAAGTCGTTGGCCAGCTCCGGGAACGCGGCGGAATAGGCAGCAAAGCGCTGGTCCCACTCGGCTTCGGCCGCCAGACCTTTTTCCTTCGCGTTCCACTCGGCATAGATATCAGCCGGGATTTCGAAAGGACCGTGATTCCACTTCAGCGCGGCACGGGTCAGGGCGATTTCGTCAGCACCCAGTGGCGCACCGTGGGACTCTTCCTTGCCCTGCTTGTTGGGCGAACCGAAACCGATGGTGGTCTTGCAGCAGATCAGCGTTGGCTGGTCGCTCTTGCGAGCGGTTTCGATGGCTGTCTTGATTTCTTCAGGGTCATGACCGTCGACATTGCGGATCACCAACCAGCCGTACGACTCGAAACGCTTAGGCGTATCGTCGGTGAACCAGCCTTCCACTTCACCATCGATGGAGATGCCATTGTCGTCGTAGAACGCGATCAGCTTGTTCAACTGCAACGTGCCGGCCAGCGACGCCGCTTCGTGGGAAATACCTTCCATCATGCAGCCATCGCCCATGAACACGTAGGTATGGTGATCGACGATGGAGTGGCCTGGACGGTTGAACTGTGCGGCGAGGGTCTTCTCGGCAGCAGCGAAACCGACGGCGTTGGCAAAGCCCTGACCCAGCGGACCGGTGGTGGTCTCGACGCCAGGCGTGTAACCGTATTCCGGGTGACCCGGAGTGCGGCTGTGCAATTGACGGAAGTTTTTCAGGTCGTCGATGGACAGGTCGTAGCCGGTCAGGTGCAGCAACGAGTAGACCAGCATCGAGCCGTGGCCGTTGGACATGATGAAACGGTCACGGTCGGCAAACGCAGGGTTTGCCGGGTTGTGCTTCAGATAATCGCGCCAAAGAACCTCGGCGATATCCGCCATGCCCATGGGGGCACCCGGATGGCCGCTGTTGGCTTTTTGCACGGCATCCATGCTGAGGGCACGAATAGCGTTGGCACGCTCACGACGGCTTGGCATCGCTGATCTCCTGGGAATTAAGAAATAGGATTGAGAAAAAGAAGGTCATTTTCCCTCACGGACAGGCCGGGGGCAATCACAGATAGACGACCATAGGCTTTTTTCCGGGGTTGCGGACATTATTTGCCACGCAAAGACTGGATCACCCGCCTGCACGACAAGTTCACAACGCCTGACCGGCGCCATCCATCCAGCAATATCAAAACTTTTTGATATTGCCCTTGCGACACTCCGGATCGCTCTCTAGACTGCGCAGCTATGAACCTGCGTGTACCTGCCATTCGCCACGATGCATGCGACGACCTCTCTGCATTGTGCAAGGCCGGCGGCGATCCCTTGCGGCTGAACGTGCTGCGTGTGCTGACCAACGACTCGTTCGGCGTGCTGGAACTGGCGCAGATTTTCGCTATCGGCCAGTCCGGCATGAGCCATCACCTCAAGGTGCTGGCGCAGGCTGATCTGGTCGCGACACGGCGTGAAGGCAACGCGATTTTCTACCGGCGCGCCCTGCCCCACACCGAACTGCCGGGTGGCAGGCTGCATGCGGCGTTGCTCGACGAAGTGGATACGCTGGACTTGCCGGACGACGTACAGAGCCGTATCGGCCTGGTGCATCGGCAACGGGCACTGGCCAGTCAGGATTTTTTCGCCCGTACCGCAGAAAAGTTTCGCGCCCAGCAGGACCTGATCGCCGGTTTGGCGCAGTACAGCGAAAGCCTGCTGACCCTGCTCGACAAACTGAGCTTTGGTGCGCAGGCAACCGCTCTGGAAGTAGGCCCCGGTGACGGCGGCTTCCTCCCTGAGCTGGCGCGGCGCTTCGGTCAGGTCATCGCGATGGACAACAGCCCGGTGATGCTGGACCTGGCGCGTGGCGTCTGCGAGCGCAAGGCGCTGGCTAACGTTGAGCTGAGGCTGGCCGATGCACTGACCGACGCTAAAGTCAGTGCCGATTGCGTCGTCCTCAACATGGTGCTGCATCATTTCGCGGTACCGGCCGAAGCCTTGAGGCAACTGGCCGAACATGTAAAACCCGGCGGTAGCCTGCTGGTAACAGAATTGTGTAGTCATGACC
>Ga0308164_10001031_pt1 | contig 35727 bp, 36 predicted proteins | sample PhyTR2_FD_201031 | JGI IMG/M metagenome (GOLD analysis project Ga0308164, IMG submission 201031) | Phyllosphere microbial communities from UC Gill Tract Community Farm, Albany, California, United States - DLSLT.R2 | ecosystem: Host-associated > Plants > Phyllosphere > Unclassified | place: USA... | reverse complement strand
TGCTCAGCAGCGCATCAACGTTGCTGATGACGCATCTGCTGCAACGCTACAGCGATGTGCAATGGCAAGCGCCGCAGGTGCGTGGCGGACTGGCGCCCGCCGTGTTGCGGCGAGTCATGGCGTATATCGATGCGCAGCTCGATCAGCCATTAACGCTGGCGCAACTGGCAGCCGAAGCGGCGCTGAGCGAATACCATTTTGCCCGCATGTTCCGCAGCAGCGTTGGCGAGGCCCCGCATCAATATGTGATGCGCCGCCGCATGGATGCTGCGCTGCGGCTGCTGAAATTCAGCCGTTTACCGCTAACAGAAATCGCATTGCGCTGCGGTTTTCACTCCTCGAGTCATTTCAGTAACCGCTTCCGTCAGCTGCATGGCGTGACGCCATCGGCATGGCGCCAAGATCACGTCTGATTACGATCTCACTTTTAAAACGTTGTAATCGGCTGCAAGAACCCCTTTTTTTTTCTGAACACATCTCTCAATTAGGCATTCTCAAACTCAGTGAGGCATTTTTTCCATGGATTTTGGAGTAGGATGCTTTGCAGGAAAATTAAGCTATCACATTGATTACAATGACAAGTTACAAGAGGCTGTAATTATGGAAAAGCGCGTGTCAAAGCTGGAAGCGGATATTCATGAAATGAAAATGGATATCGCGGTGATCAAGTCGAATTACGTCACCAAGAGCGATCTTTATCAGGAGATCGGCAAAGTGCATCAGGATATTGGGAGAATTCATCAGGAGTTGAGCAAGCAGACAAAATGGATAGTCGCGGGGATGCTGAGTACTGCGGGCATGACGCTGGCACTGGCTCGCTGGTTGTTTTAAGTGAATAACTAATCAAGGAGTGAACATGGAAAAGCGCGTATCAAAGCTGGAAGCGGATATTCATGAAATGAAAACGGATATCGCGGTGATCAAATCGAATTATGCCACTAAAAGCGATCTTCATCAGGCGATAAACCAGCAAACGAAATGGATTGTGGCGGGAATAATGAGCACCGCTGGACTGACACTTGCTCTGGCGAGATGGTTGTTTTAGGCGGGAGAACGATGAAAATCTGGTGTCCCCTGCATGAATCGATCTTGTGGATTAATTGATTGATATAAAAATAATAAATTGGTTCTAATTTTTAATTCTATACACCTTGTTATACACACCTTTCATTTTTACCCTATTTTGACCTGCCAACCTGCCAACCTGCCAACCTGCCAACCTGCCAACCTGCCAACCTGCCAACCTGCCAACCTGCCAACCTGCCAACCCATGAATGTTATTTACGTTACTTTACAATTATTTTTATACGCATTTTGAGTATACATTTGGTTAGCATTAGTTAGTTGCTCACTAACATTCATTAACATTGACCTATATTCAACACTGCTAATTTCTAACTTAATTATTTATTGTTGCTTCTAGGGAAATTAGAGGGCGTTTACGCATTAAATTTTTTATGCGAGGATTTAATCATCCAATGAAATGCTACTGGACAAGAATGTACTTAACTAGACAAACAATAGGTAATAAGTAATGAATGCTTTTTCGTGTAACTCTTTACGCCTACCAGAATGCAGGTTGTTACGCATTCGTGATGTTGTTGATATGACGGGAGTGCCACGCACTACTATTTATTTAAAAATGAAGAGTAAAGAATTTCCTCAACAGGTAAATATTGGGAAAAGGTCAGTGGCATGGGTGGAATCTGAAATATTGGATTGGATAAAATCTAACTTGGAAAAAAGGAATAAATGAAATAATGAACGATGTGCCATATAGTAAAGATCCTCTCGATTCTAACGTCAGAAACTATCAGTCAGTTGTCTACACGAAAAGTTCAAATGATAATAGCTACGTTTATCGAATTTTTGAGTTGTCACTTTTTTTTAAAAATAAAGATAAGATTGAATTTGTTTTAGATTTAATGGGCGTCGATAATCTAAATATCAACCCAGATTCTGATGAGATTGAGTTATTGATTCAACGTGGAAACGAATTAATTAGTGATGCTCTCAAATATTATGGGCAAGAGAAGTCGAATTTAGATTTCCAGAAGGCAGCCTTACTTAATATAAACAATGGTGGTGGAGATAGAAAAAGCGGCCTCAGTCTCAAAGAACAGTATTTCAATCAGAGTATAAAAGTGAGTCAAGCTGAGAGTAGTTTAAAAGACGCTGATTTTAATCTGCTTTGCTGTAAAGGATTACTTGGGAAATTACGCCCTTTAGTAGAGCATATGTTAAATAAAGATAAGGTGCGATTCTCTGTAGGTATATTGAATAAGGTTCCAAATGAACGACTTCCAAGTTCAACATACAGTGGTGAAAATAGCACAGGATTTATATACATCTACAAATACTCTTGGAGTGTTGTTACAGATATAGTCAATTCAATTGATTCAATCTATCGTGTGTGCACCCCATCTAAGGATGTACAAGTTATGAATTCTGGATGGAAATATAGATATAAATACTGCAAGGAATTCTTTAAAAAAGGTAACTTTGTGCTGAGGCAAGCTACGACCCACTGTGAATATTCTGACGCTATGGCGTCTGTTGAGTTGGCTAAAGAAAATAAACTTTCTCTTCTCAGTAAATAATAAATTTAAATAAAGGTTTCATTATGACTGCATTCATTAAACCGCATGCTGCGGAATTGTTTCATCAAAATTTTGTTAGCAATGCTAAGAAGTTTGGGAATTCATTTCAGATTTCTGAGCCATCTGAAAATCTGTTGAGGGTTGCAATGATGCAATCAAGTTGGATGATGGAGCAAATTACAACTGCTGATGTTGCGCAAGAAAATGGTCAGGCTGTTTCAGTTGGTGATAATTCACTATATACAGGACGGGCCTTAGAGGGGCGTTTCCGCAACCCGACAAAACTTAATGGATCAGTCTATGAGCTTTGCGAAACTGATTCATGCGCATCAATTAACTACGATAAAATGTCATTACTAATTAATTCAGGTAGTGGGACACAAGACGAATTTAATCAAAAAATGTCGGATTTTTTCTCTCGTGCATTCACTCTTGATATGTTGAAAATTGGGTTTAATGGCCAGTATTCCGCCCTTGATACAAAACCAAATGAAAACCCCAAGGGCGAGGATGTAAATAAAGGATGGCACGCAATTGCGCATGAATTTAATGCCGGATCTCAGGTCATCACAAAACCAGCAACAATTGGAGAAACAGGCGATTTTAAGCATTTGGACGCACTTGCTTCTTTCTTGATTAATGAACTAATTCCAGAGGGTTTCAGAGAAGATCCTCGTCTGGTGGTAATGGTTGGAGCGGAGCTTGCCGCTACTGAGCGATTAAAATTATTCAATGGTGCAGCTTCGCCCTCAGATCGTGCTTCAGCTCAAATGTTGAATAGTTCAGTTGCAGGCCGATTTGCTTTTGTTCCTCCCTTTATGCCGGGACGTCGTCTAGCTGTAACAACGCTTGATAACTTGCATATTTATACGCAAAAAAGCACTCGTGTTTTCAAAGCTGGTTTTAATGAAGATAAGAAGCTCTATGAGCATAGTTATTTACGTCAAGAAGGTTACGCATTAGGTGATGGTTTCATGTACGCCGCAATGGATGAAAATGCATTGACGTTAAAGGACTCGTAAAATGATAGGTCACTCTGGATTAACATCAGAATGGATATGTGTTTCTTGTGAGGGTAAAACTATTGATGGCCGTACCATTGAACCTGATTGGTTAATCGGTATGGCAAACTCTTATGATCCCAATTTATACACTGCACTAATCTGGGAAGAACATGATCGTAATAAACCTAATTTGGGCGAAGTATTGGCGCTGAAATTTGACTACATAGGGAAGGAAGTGCGGCTGTATGCACGCATAAAACCAACTTTAAAGCTAATTGAATATAATCGAAATGGACAAAAGCTATTTTGTTCAGTTGAAGTAGAAGAGGACTTTGTACAGAGTGGGGTTTTCTATCTTGGTGGGCTGGCTGTCACCGATTCGCCAGCAAGTGTTAATACAGACCGTTTAAGATTTAATAACAGAAATCATTTTTCGCGACCTGATTCCAAACCCGTAATTAGTACGCCTTTAGCACTTGAGAATATTGTATTTAGTAGCCGTTCTGTTAAAGGTTGGGTTTCCGCCATTACTTCTGGTTGAGCACCGCCCGGGTTTACCGGGCATTATAAAATTTAGGTTCTGATTATGCAGATGATAAATGCTGCGGCTGTATTATCCAGCTGCGGTAAGGATTCTTTTATCCAAAATATGTTGCAAAAGACATTAATCAGCGTTTATAGTCCTCGGGCTATCGCAAAATCGGTAGCCGGGCGTGGAAACCCGTGTAATCTAACGGCGACACTTGACGCGCTATGCGTCTTTTTTTGTGTCTATGTCTTTGCACACCTCACATTTGTGCAGCGGTTTCACTGCCGTTGCTCTAACCGTGTAATGGTGGCCCAGGCGGGGCTGACTTCGGTCAGGCCGGTATCCGTTAGAGCCGGTATTTCCACCCCCGTCTGGGCTACCACCAGTGAGCGTGGAAACTCCGGTGGTAGCGTTAACCGCTATCTAACGGAGGTTGCCATTATGGCTACAGTCCTCACACAAACTCATTCAGAATTTACCTTTCTCTTTCTTGCCGTGCGCCGTGCTGATAGCAGCGCTCGCCCTGAACCAATTCGCGTTAATGCATACAATGAACGAGATGCACGGTTGCAGTTAATCACCGATTTCATCATTTGTTTTGCTGGCCGAATCCCTACCTCGAATTACTTGGAGGCAAGGGCATGAGCAGACCTCATAGAAATAACCAATCTTGTACTCTTACTGAATCTGGCGAGGACAAACTCCTCCGGGTTGCAACTGCAAGCGAGTTTCTTGCTGAGTTACTTTCCACTTGTGCTGGCGCTGGTTTCAAAAATATTCCAGCAGAAGGCGCTGCCGCAGTTTTTGCATGTTTAGCTGAACAGTTGGATGACGTTATAAGCGAAAGTAGCACAATTATGGGGAATAAAAATGTTAACCAATAATGTTTTACTTTCGCCAGCCTATCGCACAGCAATGTTACGCCGTTATATCGCAGAAGCTTTTATTGCGCTCATGAAGCAGATCAATGGCGCACCTGTTTATGTTGAAAATGGCGAATGTGTTGAATTGACCGCTGACAAAGTCGCAATAAATATAATTTTCCATATTGAAGCTCCCTGGATTGAGGAGTTTGGTAAGGATGAAGGTTGTCGATTAGCGAATGAATCTTTGGAACAGATGATATCTGGCGGATTTGCTGGAGAAGTCATACGACTCTCTACTAAAGGCGTAATTGAACTACGCGAGGTTTACCGAGACATCATCTTTGGCGCTCCTGATGGCGAACTGCCGCAGGGATATACGTTTATGTCCCCAGATGGTGGGGAGGGCTTCCTGTGAAAATGCAATCTGTATCAGCAATTGCTACCGCAGCTCGAGGCCGCTGGCCGCACATCTTATCCGCTCTGGGAATAAATGTTCCTAATGGGAAGCGGCATGGAGCCTGCCCGGTTTGTGGTGGAAAAGATCGTTTTCGCCTGGATGACAAAGAAGGTCGTGGAACGTGGTTTTGTAACCACTGTGGAAACGGTGACGGGTTGGATCTCGTGCGTCTTGCTACTGGCCATGATGTTAAAGCCGTGTCTGCGATGGTAGCCGAAACACTCTCATTACCTGAAGTGAGCAATCAGCCAATAATGCCTGCCAGAAATAAAGCTGTGGATGGCAAAGCAGGCCAGAAACGCTTTACTGAACTTAGCCAGCAAACACAGCTGGGAGAGTGCAGCTATTTAACGGCGCGTGGTCTTCATGGGCATACGGTTTCTTTACTAGATAAGCAATTCAGCATGGCGGGTATGTCGTTTGGCGTTGGCTCTATTCTGCTTCCGCTTACGGATATTGCTGGAAACACAACGGGTGGCCAGCTTATCAGCCCTGAAGGTGAAAAATGTCTGTTGCAAGGTAGCCAGCTGTCAGGGGCATTTATTCAGGTTTCTGCTTTGCCAGCGGAACCACCTGAGCAAGTGATCATCACTGAGGGTTTTGCTACGGGGATAACCGTGAGCATGCTGGCTGAAGGGCTAATTCTTGCTGCTGTTGCTGCAACGAATTTAGTAAAGGTAGCGGAGCAAATACGCCTGCGCTGGCCAGAGGCTCGGATCATCCTGGCTGGGGATAATGATCTACTTGATGGCAAAGATAACACTGGACGCATTCAGGCCGAGAAAGCCGCGAAAGCTGTTGATGGGTGGGTAACGCTGCCGCCAACTAGGCATAAAGCCGACTGGGACGATTACCGCCGCGAAAATGGGGAACGTCGCGCTCGTGAAGCGTTCATGGAGGAAATGGCGCTGCATGGCAAAGGGCTTACCCGATTGCCGCAAGGGTTCCGGCTGACGAAAGAATATCTTTGTTATGACAAGCAGGTGAATAAGTCTGACGGTGACACAGAGATCCGTAATATCAAGATTTGCAGCCCGCTGCGCGTCACAGCGATCACCAGTGATGCAGACGGCAGTAATTATGGCCGCTTGCTCGAATGGGAGGACACAAACGGTATGAGCCGTAAATGGGCGATGCCGATGGAGCTGCTTGGCGGCAGTGGCGAAGAACTGCGGCGTGTGCTGCTGGTTAACGGGCTTTCTTATATCAACATCAACGGAATGGCGCGCGCGCATTTGATGGAGTACATCTCGCTGTGCAAGCCCGATAGGAAAGTTACCTGTGTGAATAAAACTGGCTGGCATGGTGGCGTGTATGTGCTTCAGGACGAAGTGATCGGGCGAGATGCTCAGTCTGTCATTCTGCAAACCAGCAGCGTACAAGGCCGTGATTTCAGAGTGAGCGGCACCACGGAAGAGTGGCGGGATCAGATTGGGCGTTATTGTATCGGCAATGCTCGAGTGGCGTTCTCTGTCAGTCTGGCTTTTGCATCGCCTCTGCTGCGGCTAGTAGGCATGGGCGGTGGTGGTTATCACCTCAAAGGCGAATCCACTGACGGCAAAACCACGACTATGAAAGTAGCCGCTTCCGTCTGTGGTGGAACGGATTTCTGGCATACGTGGCGATCAACCGGGAATGCGCTGGAAGGTACGGCCAGCCGCCGTAATGACGCTACGCTCATGTTGGATGAAATCCGCGAGGTAGATGGGCGGGAAGCGGGAAATATCGCCTATATGCTAGCGAATGGTCAAGGTAAAGCCAGAGCGAGAACGGACGGTTCGGTACGCGAAACGAACCGCTGGAATCTACTTTTTCTATCCACTGGGGAGCTTTCACTGGTTGAGCATGCGGCAAACGCTGGAGAGCGCACTTATGCCGGCGTCGAGGTGCGCATGATCCAAATCCCAAGCGATTCCGGTATGCACGGCGTGTTTGAGGAGTTACATGGCTTCAGCGGTGGCAAAGCATTGGCTGAACATCTGGAGCAGTCAGTAACGCAGCATCATGGCGCGCCGTTCCGCGATTGGTTGCATCATATCACGCAGAATTTGCCGGAAGTGACCAGCCAGGCGAAAGCCATGCTAAAAGACTTCACTCGCAGGCTGACGCCTCAGGACGCCGGGAATCAGGTTGGACGAGCAGTGACGCGCTTTGCGCTTGTTGCAATGGCCGGGGAGCTGGCAACCCGCGCAGGCATAACTGGATGGCCAGAGGGCGAAGCTTTTAAAGCGGCGGAGCGCTGTCTGGCTTCATGGATGACTGACCGTGGCCATGCAGCGAACCAAGAAGATAAAGCCGCACTGGAGCAGATTTGTGACTTCATGACCCGCAACCAGTTTAGCCGTTTTGCTGATTGGTACGACGAACGGAATCGACCTACGGCCATGATGGGTTTCCGTAAAGTAGATAAGGGTGGCAATGACAGTGAGCCAGTTACCACGTTTTATGTTTTGCCGTCTGGCTGGAAAGAGATCTGCAAAGGTTTTGACGCCCGCAAGGTGGCGCGGTTGTGCGTAGCCGCCGGATGGCTTGAGCCGGGTAGTGAAGGGCGCACACAGACAAGCGTTCGCCTGCCAGAAATAGGGGTTAAACGTGTTTATCAGTTCAGCAGTTTAGTATTGGGCAGCGCAGAACCTGCATAAATCGCGTGAGCCTTATTTTTTAAAGGTAACACTGGTAACAGAGGTAACAGCCTGTGTTTATGCGGCCTGCTGCTGTTACCAGTTAAAAATCCTGACTGGAAACACTGGTAACAGAATTGCGCTTGTTACCACTCGTTACCTTAGTAAAAACAGCAGTGGTAACAAATTTTATCTATATAAAACAATGTTGTTACCAGCGTTGCCACTGTTACACATCTCAGAGATAGATAGCCGTGCCAAATGCCTTCAATCTGGCGGGCATGTTTTGAAGGAACAACCATGCGAATAATGAAAATGACTTGCCCGGTTTGCCTGGCGGACGCAACGATACGCAAAACCAACAGAAAGCATCCTCAGCTGTCGGATGTTTATTGCCAGTGCACCAATCTGGAATGTGGGCACACCTTTGTAATGAACGTCTCGTTTTCACATACCATCAGTCCCAGTGCGTTAGCTGGAGATGGAAGGGTAAGGGAGCTGCTAAACGCGCTTGGGCAGGATGAGCGTAAACAGGTGCTTGAGTTACTTAGGGAGGAAGAGATTAAGAGTTAACTACTATGCCGGGCAGGACGTGAGCGCCCGCCCGGCTTACTTTTTGGATGAAAAAATTTCAGTAGTAATTTTGATAAAGTCATTAAATATCAATTAATTATATTAAATTCATTTTGAATGAGATTGATCTCCTTGTTCACGTAAAAAGAAAGTTTCCTTAAATATCAATAAGTTAATCGCAACCTGGGTGACCTGAAGTTGTTGCGAAACTGAAAAAAGTGAAATTCCTTTCAACGATTTCAGTTAGGGGTATGAGCCGTAAACCCTCTGCTGCTGCGGGCGGAGGTGGTGCTTTGAAGAAAAGCGAAACTGAAATAATTTCTTGATACGGAAACCGCAGGCGGGTGCGGTGTAGCGCCGTTTTTGTCACTATGGGTTATGCATAATTCGTAGGGTATGTGATTTAGGGGCATAGATGTTCAGACATTAAGGAGGTAAAAAGTACCGTCAAGAAGCTGTGCATAGCCATAAGAATGAAAGTAGAATTCAGTTATATCAATTTAAAGGAATGAAAAATGGCATTAACTCCAAAGCAAATAGGCAGATCAGCAGGGAGAATATTTCAATCAAACATACCGCTTGATTGGGCCTATCGACCACAGGAAGATCAGGAAGATTATGGTGTAGATGCCGAAATTGAATTGATTGGAGATAACGAAAAAGCAACAGGAATAATTTTCAAAGCTCAAATAAAAGGTCAGGAAAATGTAAATGTTATCAATGAAGGGGAAACTATATCATTCAGCCTTTCAATTGAAAGACTGAGTTATTATATGGGGCAGTTAGATTTGCCGATAATTCTTGTTGTTGTAGATGTGACAACTAAAATTGTTTATTGGTGCACTTTACAAGATAATCATGAATTGGGTGAAAGACTTGCCAAATCCATCGGTGAAGGAAAGAAATATATAACAATTCATATTCCTTCTGGCAATACTCTTCCTGAAGGTAGTGATAAATTACTTAAATCAGTGATGGGTAATTTATCTTGGTTGAAAATAAATGCACTTAACAAGATAAATACACCGATCCATCAAATGTTGAAGAACAGCCCCTCAAAAATGATAGATGAGTTGATTCAACGAAATAAAGAATTCAATTTTTATCTGTACATAGAGCAATATGACAGGCTGCTTAAAAACAAATCTTATGAAGAGCTGTTCGACAAGGCCAGAGTGACATTTGAGTCAACTTCAGAGCTTTTTAACACTAGGTTTAATTCTGCATTGTATATTGAGCAAGTATATCTATCTGAAGTATTAAATAATCCAGAGTTAAGGGATGAATGCTTATTCTATTTGTATAGTTCATTGACTAATTTAGTGCGAGAAGAAAAAATGAATGCTCAATATAGAATGTATGTTGTTTTCCTATTGCGAGCATTTATAACTAATAAACTTATAGAAACTGACTATCATGTATTAATTACTAAGAAAAATACTGAACATGATGCTCTAACTTCGTGGATGCTATTGAATGAAAATAATAGAGTAGTGACAACTACAGCCAGACATGTTGAAAAAATTATTTATGCCATCAATAAAATGATCTTGTATGGTAATGAGGATTTTTTTGTTGACGCTATATCTCGTGTTGCGATTAAATTAGGAGTATATTCTCACCGATTGAAACTTGACGAACTTACAAAGTCATCAGAGTATCTTTTAAATTGGTTGGATTATTGTTTAAATATAGCCATTGAGATTTGTAAGTCTCAGGGGAACGATGCTTTACACGCAAAGTTGATTCTAATTTATGTTACAATTAGAGTTAATCAAGATGATTACAAAGATTATATTGAAGAGGCTAAGGCTAAAGTTAAATATTTCAAGGATGAAGAGGTTAGGAACGGACTGATTGCTTCGCTCGAAAAGATAAGTTTGGATAAAAGCTCATATTTGCTACGAAATGATCCTGATTTAGAAATCGATTTTTTTACGAGTAGAGCTAAACAGTTAGGTTTCAAAATTGATGATGCTGATGATGAAATTGGTCAGATAATCAAGCAAGGGTTGCTTGATTATAATCCTGAACGAATAGTTAAAAATTGTGAGCATCTACTAATGTTTGCATCACGTTCTCTAGGCATACCTGCAAGGATGGTAGGATTATATTCTGCATCAACAAAATATTTAGTATGTACCAAGAAAAATCATATTATGGGCGGTTGGCGGTTAGATGATATATATAACTCTAATCCTATTGGTGGATTCAAGGATGAATTTTGTGCGAACTGTAATGATAATTGCCCAAGAAGCCCAGACTGGAAATGGACAAGCGCATGGCAACAGGAAAAGAATGAACTTCATAAAGAATTATTGGCACGCTTAGATCGTTGGTAGCAGTTACCTCTTTCCACAAGAAGATGGATCTGATTGATCTTCTTGTGGGTCTGATGTTATTGCTGAATAAATGATTGTAATTTTATTGATATGAATGATGAGTACCATTGAATCATTTCTTTTCGCTGCTTTAAATACTGCGCGTGATTATAAGTTCCTCTAATAGAGTTTTTATCAACATGCGCAAGCTGCATTTCAATCCATGCGCTTTCAAAGCCATGTTCATGCAAGATCGTGCTCATCATATGGCGGAAACCATGCCCCGTTAGCCGTCCATGATAGCCAAGCATCTTTATCACTTTATTGATGCTGGCATCGCTCATCGGCTTTCTAACGTCGTTTCTGCCTGGGAACACTAGCTGATATTTGCCGGAAATAACCTTCAGCTTCTTCAAAATCTCAACCGCTTGAGACGATAGCGGCACTAAATGAGAACGGCGCTTTTTCATTCGTTCTTTTGGGATTTCCCATAGAGCGTTATCCAAATCAAACTCACACCATGAAGCCTCTCGGAGCTCAACGGTGCGGACACCAGTAAGCATGAGGAGCTGAGTGGCGTATTTAGTCAGTAAGCTGCCCTGATACCCTTCAAGCGCTTCAACAAAAGCTGGAATCTCTTTCTCTGTAAGGAACGGAAAGTGGTTCTGTTTTGGCTTGTTTAAGGCGATGGCCAAATCGGGAGCAAAATTGTACTTTGCTCGGCCAGTTACCACAGCAAAACGGAGGACTTCACCGCAGCGGCGGCGGATCTTGCTTGCCTGCTCTAATGCGCCACGCTTTTCTATTTTTTGCAGCACGGCCAATAGCTCTAGCGGCTCAATTAGCTCAATGGGCCTGTGGCCAACGTAAGGAAAAATATCGCGCTCAAGGCAGCCTAAAACTTCTTTAGCATAGCCATCCGTCCAAGTTGACTTCTTACCGCTGTGCCATTCTCTGGCAACGGCTTCAAAGCTATTCTCATGCGAAAAACGTAGCGCTATTTTATCGGCTTTACGTGCGTCGCTGGGGTTGATCCCCTTAGCTAGCATCGCACGCGCCTCCTCACGTTTGCGGCGTGCCTCGGCAAGCGAAACTTCCCCATAAACGCCAAATGAGATCATTTTGGGTTTGCCTACAAAGCGGTAACGGAAGCGCCAGCCCTTAGCACCATTGACATCAACCAACAGAGACAGCCCTGCGCCATCGTTGAGCGTATAGGGCTTGTCTTGCGGCTTAGCACGTTTAATTTGAATATCAGATAGCAGCATGTGTATAGAAAAAAGATCGAACTGAGTTATACGCAATTTTATACACATCTGTGTATAGATTCCATTGAACTTTCTTGGACGGTGCTGGACATGATGCGTGGTGTATAAGTATGTTTTAGAAGGGATTTTAGACTTTACGAGACAAGCTGAGACTTGCAAAAAGTGTCCCCTGCAGGAATCGAACCTGCAATTAGCCCTTAGGAGGGGCTCGTTATATCCATTTAACTAAGGAGACGCCGGGCGCGCAGTATAGCGCACCGCGAACCTGATTTTAACTATGCAGCGGTTGTTTGCTCAATCTATCAGCAATTTAAGACCAGGCTTACGCCTGTTTTTGCTTCTCTTTCCGCTTCTGTTCCGCACGCGCTTTGGCTTTCGCCGCTTCACTCATATCGTTACGAATCTGCGCATGGCTGATCAACGCAAATATCAGCGTACCGCCCGTGATGTTGCCAAGCAGCGTAGGCAAGGCAAATGGCCAAAAGAATTCGTACCACGGCAGCGTGCCCGCAAACACCAGATATAGCACCTCGACTGAACCGACCACGATATGCGCTAAATCACCTAACGCCACCAGCCAGGTCATCATCACAATCACTACAATCTTTGCGCCACCCGCATACGGGAACATCCATACCATGGTGGCGATAATCCAGCCTGATATCACCGCATTAGCGAACATTTCGCTTGGTGAGTTCACCATCACTTTTTCACTGATGGCGGTAAAGGCCTGACGCGTCGCATCGTCGAATATTGGCATATGATTAAAGGCCAGCGCCCCCAATGCGGTGCCAATCAGATTGCCGAGCAGCACCACGCACCAGAGCCGTAACAGCAGCGCAAAGTTGCTGCCGGTCGGTTTGTGCATCACCGGCAAAACGGCGGTAACGGTATTCTCGGTAAACAGTTGCTGGCGCGCCATAATCACGATGACAAAGCCAAAGGTATAACCCAAATTTTCCAGTAAAAATGCGCCCGGCACGCCTTTAAGATGGACCTGAAAAATGCCTTTCGCCATCAGCGAAGCGCTCATTGACAGTCCCGCCGCAACCGCGGACCAGAGCAGCGCCATGCCGTCACGCTCGAGCTCTTTTTCCCCATCCTGGCGTATCTCTTCATGAATCGCCGCAGCCTGCGAGGGCAGGGCATCTTCATCGACTTCTATCTCCTTACCTTGCTCCTTCTCATCACTCTCTACATCGTTGTCACTGTTTGAAATCGATGGTGATTGTTTCATGTTTTCCTCAGGTGATAATGCCATTGCGTCATAAGCGTAGCTGGTTTTTGCAAGGTCGATTTGTTACGAAGATTCAAATTAAGAGTAACGAAATTTTAACTGAGTTGGATTTTTGAGCAATTTGTTGATCTGGGGCGCACGAATACCCCATTTGGGGTAAGTGGGAGCCAGCTCACAGACTTCGGCCCACAGATTCAATGTGGTATTATCCCCGCCTCATTCATTGCCGCGATTCTCCCTTCTATGCTCGAAGTCATTAATCTCTCATGCGTTCGTGATGAGCGAACCTTGTTTCATGGGTTGAGCTTCCGCGTGCAACCGGGTGACATTGTGCAAATTGAAGGGCCAAACGGAGCCGGGAAAACTTCGCTGTTGCGCCTGCTGGCCGGATTAAGCCGGGCGGAAGAGGGCGACGTAACGTGGCAGTCACAGCCCCTTCGTCAACAGCGCGAAGTATGGCAACAAAATCTGCTCTATCTTGGCCATCATCCCGGCGTGAAATCGGTACTCTCACCGCTAGAGAACCTGCATTTCTGGCACGGTAGCAGCAAAGAAGACGCGATTTTTGCCGCGCTTGAGCAGGTCGATCTGCTGGGCTTTGAAGAGGTGCCGGTGGCACAACTCTCCGCCGGACAGCAGCGGCGCGTGGCATTAGCACGCTTATGGCTCAGTCCGGCGTCGATGTGGATCCTCGATGAACCCTTAACCGCCATCGATAAAGGCGGTGTGGAAAAATTAATGGCGCGATTCGTCAGCCATGCCGATAACGGCGGAGCGGTGATTCTGACCACGCATCAGGATCTGCCCGATCACAGCGCGCGCGTGCGTAAAATTCGTCTTACTTCGGAGTGGGCTTGATGTTAGGCCGGGTCATTCAGCGTGAATTAAAAATCGCCTTTCGTAGCGGCGGGGAAGTGATCAATCCGCTGTGGTTTTTCCTGATTGTTATCACGCTGTTTCCGTTAGGTATCGGACCGGAGCCACAGCAGCTGGCGCGCATTGCGCCGGGCGTGGCGTGGGTTGCCGCGTTACTGGCCTCATTGCTGGCGCTGGAACGGCTGTTTCGTGACGATTTTCTTGATGGTTCGCTTGAGCAACTACTTCTGTTGCCGACGCCGCTGCCGATCACGGTGCTGGGCAAAGTGATTGCGCACTGGCTGATTACCGGGCTACCGCTGATTTTATTGTCGCCGCTGGCAGCATTGTTGCTGTCGCTGGATTTTGCCGGCTGGCGCGCGATGGCATTGACGTTATTACTTGGCACGCCAACGCTGAGTTTTCTCGGCGCGATTGGTACCGGATTAACCGTTGGGTTGCGGCGCGGCGGCGTATTACTGAGTTTGCTGGTATTGCCGTTGTCGATACCGGTTTTGATATTCGCCAGCGCGGCGATTGATGCCGCCGGAATGGGATTGCCGATCGGGGGTTATCTGGCGATTCTTGGCGCGATGCTGGCGGTAAGCGCAACGCTGTCGCCGTTCGCGACGGCAGCGGCCTTGCGTATTAGTCTGCATTAATTCGTGCCGCCCCAGAGCGGTCGAAACCTGAATTCTCTTTATTGTGAGCTATGCAAAATGTGGAAATGGTTACACCAGTGGGCAAAGCCTGAGCGGCTTTACCAGCTATGCGGTCGCTTTATTCCGTGGTTCGCGGTGCTGGGTGTTGGCACGCTGTTACTCGGTTGGGTCTGGGGATTCGGCTTTGCACCGGCGGATTATCAGCAGGGCAACAGCTTCCGGATTATGTACATTCATGTGCCTGCAGCGATGTGGTCGATGGGCGTGTATGCATCAATGGCTATTGCGGCATTTATCGGCCTGGTGTGGCAGATGAAGATGGCCGATCTGGTCTCAGCGGCGATGGCGCCGATTGGCGCGGTGTTCACCTTTATCGCGCTGATTACCGGTTCCGCTTGGGGTAAACCGATGTGGGGAACCTGGTGGATCTGGGATGCACGCCTGACATCTGAGCTGGTGCTGCTGTTCCTCTATATGGGCGTTATCGCGCTGTATCACTCCTTTGAAGACCGCCGCACCGCCGGGCGCGCCGCCGGCATTTTGATTCTGGTTGGCGTGGTTAATCTGCCGATCATTCACTTCTCGGTGCAATGGTGGAACACGCTGCATCAGGGCTCATCAGGCATTCTGCAGCAGGCTATCGATCCAAGCATGCGCACACCGCTGCGCTGGTCCATTCTCGGTTACCTGCTGGTGTTTGGTGCGCTGACCTTAATGCGCCTGCGTAATTTGATTCTATTCACCGAGCGTCATCGTCCGTGGGCGATTGATGTGGCGCAGGGAGGAAGCAAATTATGACGCCAGCCTTTGCATCGTGGAGCGATTTCTTCGCCATGGGCGGCTATGCCTTTTACGTCTGGCTCGCCGTTATCCTCACGTTGATCCCGTTATTCGGTCTGGTGCTGCACACCGTGCTGTTCCGCCGCCGTTTGCTGGCGGAAATTCGCCAGCGTCAGTCCAGGGATCGCCGCATTCGCGCGGCTAAATCGAAAAAAGCTGCCAGTGGAGCAGCGGGAGAATCCGTGTGAATATCCGTCGTCGTAATCGCCTCTATGTGGCGATCGCGGTGTTGATCGGGCTTGGCCTGGCGACCGCGCTGGTGATGTACGCGCTGCGTTCCAACATCGACCTTTTTTATACCCCGAGTGAAATTATCAACGGCAAAGGTGAAGATCATCAGAAGCCTGAGCCGGGCCAGCGCTTGCGCATTGGCGGCATGGTGATGCCGGGCAGCGTAAAGCGCGATCCGAAAACGCTCGCCGTCTCTTTCAAACTGTATGACGCCAACGGCGTGGTCAGTGTGACCTATGAAGGCATTCTGCCGGACCTGTTCCGTGAAGGGCAAGGCGTGGTAGCGCAAGGCGTGCTGGAAGAGGGCAATCTGGTGAACGCCAAAGAAGTGCTGGCGAAACACGATGAAAAATATACGCCTCCCGAAATTGAAGATGCCATGAAGAAGAATCACACAGGACCTGCAGCAGCCTATCAGCAGTCGGGTGCGCAATCATGATGCCGGAAATTGGTAGCTTTCTGCTGTGTCTGGCGCTGGCTTTAGCGCTCCTGTTGAGCGTCTATCCGTTGTGGGGCGCTGCGCGGCAGGATGCGCGTTTGATGGCCATGGCGCGCCCATTAACCTGGGGCATGTTTATCTGTGTCGCCGCCTCTTTTGTGGTGTTGGTGCACGCCTTTGTGGTGAATGACTTTACCGTTGGCTATGTCGCCACCAACTCCAACACCTTGCTGCCGGTCTATTATCGCATCGCGGCAACCTGGGGGGCGCACGAAGGTTCACTGCTGTTGTGGGTGCTGCTGCTCAGCACCTGGACGCTGGCGGTGGCGATCTTCAGTCGCGGGATGCCGCAGGATGCGCTAGCACGCGTGCTGGCGGTGATGGGCATGATTAACCTCGGCTTCCTGCTGTTTATCATTCTCACCTCGAATCCATTTACCCGCACCTTGCCAAACTTCCCGATTGACGGCCGCGACCTCAACCCAATGCTGCAGGATATCGGGCTGATCTTCCATCCGCCGCTGCTGTACATGGGTTATGTCGGCTTCTCGGTGGCCTTTGCGTTTGCCATTGCCTCGCTGATGGCCGGACGTCTGGATACCGCATGGGCGCGCTGGTCACGTCCGTGGACCACCGCCGCGTGGGTCTTCCTGACCATCGGTATCGTGCTCGGTTCGGCGTGGGCTTATTACGAACTCGGCTGGGGCGGCTGGTGGTTCTGGGACCCGGTCGAAAACGCCTCTTTTATGCCGTGGCTGGCCGGAACAGCGCTGATGCACTCGCTGGCGGTGACGGAAAAGCGCGGCAGCTTCAAGTCCTGGACGGTGTTACTGGCGATTACCGCGTTCTCGTTAAGCCTGCTTGGCACTTTCCTCGTGCGTTCCGGCGTGCTGGTTTCCGTGCACTCGTTCGCCTCCGATCCGGCGCGCGGCATGTTTATCCTCGCCTTCCTGGTGATTGTGATTGGCAGCTCGCTGCTGCTGTACGCGCTGAAAGGTGGTCAGGTGCGCAGCCGCGTACAGAGCGAAGCCTGGTCACGCGAATCCTTCCTGCTGGGTAACAACGTGCTGCTGATCGCCGCGATGCTGGTGGTATTACTCGGTACGCTGCTGCCGCTGGTGCATAAACAGCTTGGTCTCGGCAGCATCTCGGTGGGCGAGCCGTTCTTCAACACCATGTTTACCTGGCTGATGGCACCGTTCGCGCTGATGCTCGGTATCGGTCCGCTGGTGCGCTGGCGTCGTGACCAACCACAGAAACTGTGGAAACGCCTTGGCGTGGGCCTGTTAGTGACGCTGATTCTGTCGATCGCCCTGCCGTGGCTGCTGCAGGATCGCATTGAGGCGATGACGGTTATCGGCCTGCTGATGTCGATCTGGGTGATCATGCTGACGTTGATGGAACTGCACGAGCGCGCCACCCATCGCCACTCTTTCTTCAAAGGTTTACGACATCTGTCGCGCAGCCATTGGGGCATGGTGCTGGGGCATTTAGGCGTGGCGGTGACCGTGGTCGGTATCGCCTTTAGCACCCAGTACAGCGTTGAGCGTGATGTGCGCATGAAGGCGGGCGATACCGTTGATATCCACAATTATCACTTTACCTTCCACGGCGTGCGCAACCTGCAAGGGCCGAACTACAGCGGCGGCGTGGCGGTGATTGAAGTGACGCGCAACGGCAAGCTGGAGGCGGTGATGCAGGCGGAAAAACGCTTCTATGCAGCCGCGCGCACCATGATGACCGAAGCGGCGATCAGCGGCGGTTTCACCCGCGATCTGTATGCGGCGCTGGGCGAAGAGCTGGATGACGGTTCGTGGGCGGTGCGGATTTACTACAAACCGTTTGTGCGCTGGATCTGGTACGGCGGCGTGTTTATGGCGGTGGGCGGCTTGTTCTGCCTGTTCGATCCGCGCTATCGCTCACGCAAAAAAGAGCAGCGCGAGGAGCTGGCATGAACAAAAAAATCCTGTTTATCCCGTTAGTTCTATTTTTGCTGCTGGCCGCGGCGCTGCTGTGGCAGCTGTCGCGCAACGCCAACGGCGATGATCCAACGCGTCTCGAATCAGCGTTGATCGGCAAACCGGTACCCGTATTCAAACTGGAAGCGCTCGATCAACCCGGCAAAATCTACGATCAGCAGGTGCTGACCGACGGCAAACCGATTCTGCTCAACGTCTGGGCAACCTGGTGCCCAACCTGCCGCGCGGAGCATCAATACCTCAACACGCTGGCGGAAAAAGGCATTCGCGTGGTTGGCCTCAACTATAAAGACGATCGCACCAAAGCGGTGACCTGGCTGAACACGCTGGGTAATCCTTATGCGCTCAGCCTGTATGACGGCAACGGGATGCTCGGTCTCGATCTCGGCGTTTACGGTGCACCGGAAACCTTCCTGATCGACGGCAAAGGGATCATTCGTTATCGCCACGCAGGCGACATGAACGATCGCGTCTGGCTCGAAGAAGTGAAACCGCTGTGGGACAAATACAACAAGGAGGCGGGCGTATGAAACGGCTGCTTCTATTGTTAGCGGGCATTCTGCTCAGCACCAGCCTATGGGCGGCGATTGATACTTATCAGTTCGATTCGGTGCAGCAGGAAGAACAATACCGCGATCTCACCGCATCGCTGCGTTGCCCGAAATGCCAGAACAACAGCATTGCCGATTCCAATGCGATGATCGCGTCGGATATGCGTCTCAAAGTCTACGAGTTGATGAAGCAGGGCGAAAGCCGCCAGCAGATCATTGATTACATGGTGGCGCGTTACGGTAATTTCGTGACGTATGAGCCGCCGGTAACGCCTTCCACGCTGATTTTGTGGGTGGGGCCAGCGCTGTTTGTGGTGCTGGGCGCGCTGATCATTATTCTGCGTAATCGTCGTGGCAAAGCGCGTAGCGAACTCGACGACAGTGAACAACAGCGCCTTGCGGCGTTACTCAAGCGTGACGGGAAGCCGTAATGACTGGATTCTGGATTACCCTGATTATTTTACTGCTGGCGGCTATCGCGCTGTTTCTGCGTGCCGGCTGGCGTCAGCGCGAGGCCAGCAGTGGCGATCGCGACCGTCTCAACACCGATTTCTATCAGCAACGCCTGCGTGAGCTGGAGCGGGATGAAGAAGAGGGCGTGGTGGCTGAGCGCCCGGAAATGGTGCGCGAACTGCAACAAACGCTGTTAACCGATGTGCCGCAGCAGGATGCCGCGACCATTCATCGCAGCAGTCGCTGGGTGTTGCTGCCGGGCGTGATTGTGCTGCTGGTGGTATCGGTTGGCGTGTATCTGAAAACCGGCGGACTCAGGCAGCAAACCGCGTTTGTCAGCGTACAGCAGGAGTTTCCTGCGTTACGTGCGCGCGTGATGGATCCTAAAGCTCAGCCGCTAACCATGGAAGAGTTGGCGCGTCTGCAGCTGGGACTACGCAGCTCGCTGCAGAACGACGCAACAAACCTTAACGATTGGGCGATGCTGGGCCGCTTAGGCATGGTGCTGAATAACGCCACCGATGCCAGCCAGGCATTTGAACATGCGCTACAGCTGGCGCCAGACAACATCGAACTGCAGCAGGATTATGCCGAAGTGCTGACGCGCTCCAGCGATCCGCAGGATAACCGTCAGGCCAACGTGTTGCTGAAAGCGCTGCTTAAACGCGATCACAGTGATGTGCGCACGCTGAGTCTGCTGGCGTTTAACGCCTTTGAACAGCAGCAGTACAACGAGGCGATTGGTGCATGGCAGGTGATGCTGAAACTGTTACCGGCAGGCGATCGTCGCATCACCATGATCGAGCGCAGTATTGAACAAGCGAAAACCGACGCGGGACAGCAAAATAGCAGCCTGACATTAACGGTGAGTTTGACGCCGCAGGCAGAAAAAATGTTACCGCAAGGCGGAGTGTTGTATATTTCTGTGTCTGACGGTGTTTCACCGGTGCCTGTGGCTGTAAAGCGTTTACCGCTGAGCCACTTCCCGTTATCGCTCACGCTCGATGACAGCAATGCCATGATGCCCGATCGCCTGCTTTCGGCACAGCATCAGGTGCAAGTCAGGGTGCGCATTTCGCGCGATGGCAGTGCCAATCCACAGTCTGGCGACTGGTTGGGTTTAAGCGCGGTCACACCCTGGGATGGTCATCAGCAACTGGCTGTGGAAATTAATCAACAGCAGCCCTGAAGCGATACCTTACTGATCCGCACAGGGAGAGAAGAATGAATAACCGCCTGACCGGTTTGGCGCTAGCCAGCTTACTGCTGGTGGGTTGTGCCAGCTCAAAACCGGCTGAAAATACGGAACCTGCGCAGCGCAGCGATCCGCTGGAAGGCTTTAACCGCACGATGTTTAACTTCAACTACAACGTGCTGGATCCGTATGTTCTGCGTCCGGTGGCAGTCGCCTGGCGCGATTATGTGCCGGTGCCGGCACGTAGCGGCATCAGTAATGTGTTATCCAACGTTGAAGAGCCCGCCAGCATGGTCAACGCCATTCTGGTGGGTGAACCGCGCCAGGCAGGCATCCACTTTACCCGCTTCTTCCTGAACACCGTGTTAGGGCTGGGTGGCTTTATCGACGTGGCGGGCAAAGCCAATCCGGCACTGGCGCGTGAAGTGCCGCACCGCTTTGGTAGCACGCTGGGACGTTATGGCGTCGGTTACGGCCCGTATGTTGAATTGCCGGCCTACGGCAGCTTCACTATCCGTGAAGATGGCGGTGACTTCGTTGATACGCTCTATCCGGTCTTAAGCTGGTTGAGCTGGCCGATCTCGGTAGGTAAATGGACGCTGGAAGGGATTGAAACCCGTGCGCAGTTGCTGGATTCGGACGCCATTTTGCGTCAGCAGCAAGATCCGTACGCCTTTATTCGTAATGCCTACTTCCAGCGACATGACTTTATTGCCAACGGCGGTAAGCTGAAGCCGGAAGATAATCCGAACGCCAGTGCGATTCAGGACGATCTGAAAGATATTGATTCTGAATAAAACAAAAGGCGACTCAATGAGTCGCCTTTTTTATCAAGCTACGTATCAGAACTTGTAGTTAAAGTTCGCGCCGTACAGCCAGGCTTTACCTTCAGAGTTAAAGGTATACGGGCCTTCTTTCACGGTGACTTTCTGACCGTGCATGTAAGAAATACCCAGGTCGACAGAAGCATCTTCATTGAAGGCGTAAGACGCACCGGCACTCAGCCACAGACGATCCTGATCCGGAATAGAGATAGAACGCTTGTCGGCTGGAACCGGGCTGTCATCAAAGGCGATACCGGTACGGAAGGTCCAGTTATCGTCGTAAAAGTAAGTGGTACCCAACGCGATACGGTAGGCATCGTGGAAACTTTCATCCTTATAGAACAGCGTCTGGCCATTGCTGCCAGTGGCTTTCAACTCCTGGAATTGACTCCAGCTGGTATAAGTCAGGCTATAGTGAACCGCCCATTGCGGCGCCACTTTATGCCAGCCTGACACTTCCCACATCTCTGGCAGATTCAAAGTCAGAGAACCCGGAATTGTGGTGCCGCTGGTGCCGTAAGGCAGGCCTAAAGCCAGTGCCTGCGGTGTACCGTTAAAGGCGGTGGGGATGTTGCTCTTGTAGTCACCGTCAAAGTCGACTTTTACTTCTGAGCGGTAGGTAAAGCCAAAGCGGTTATTTTTATCCACTTCGTACAGGATGCCGGCGTTCCAGCCGTAGCCCCATTCATCACCTTTTAAATGCGCAATCTGGGTATCGGCTGGCAATCCTGCCACGGCACCTGCTTCACCGGCATAACGCTCAATTTTCGCTTTTGCGTAGACCGCATCAAAGCCGATACCGAAGCTGAAATTCTCATTCAGTCGATAAGCGGTGCTGATATTAAAATTACCGGTCATCAGGTCGGTTTTGCCGCCATAACCACCTGCGGTATAGCCGTCATTAAATTCGGTTGCTAAACCATAGTTTGAGGTCGCAGATGCACCAATCCACCACTGATCGTTAATTGGGTGCACATAGTGAAGATTAGGGATCCACTGATTTGGGGCGATATTTTTGGCATCGAGGCTGCGACCTGTCGGGCTCTGGCCGCTAATATCCACTTCGGGATCAATATAAACCGCGCCGATAGAGAAAGAAGGGCGATCCATTAATGCCATGGTTGCCGGGTTACGGCTGGCAGAGGCGGCGGTATCACCCATCGCACCTTCGCCGGAATATGCACGACCTAAACCAATTGCTGAGAATTCATTCAGTTGAAAGCCCGCGGCGTAAACATGAGAACAGACGAGCGTTACTGCAGCTGCCACAGCTGACTTTGCAAACAGGTTTTTATGGTTCATGACCACAACCTCATCCAGATTTATTATTTAACGTTGTTACGTCGCGTAACAAAGAGCGGCGAATTGTAGGGACTGATGGCAAAACCACATATCAGACCAGTGCGACGAGTATAGGTCCGACCTGTGTATTTGTTGCAATATTGTTTTTTAAATATTTCTGATTTGATCGATAAAATCAGATCTGCTTAACAAAATCTTAGCGGTTCGACTTAAACATAGCGTTCAATTTTGCTTTGGATCAATTTTTAGTGTGATATTCGTCACTTAGCGGCTTGAGCGTGGATGTGAAAACGCAGCAGGCGTACACTTTGCGGCAGAAAATAATCCGATTACGTTGAAATTATCGTCAGGAGAGAATCATGACTGATGCCATTAAAAAGTGTAATGCCAACGAAACGGCGGCCTGCTGCTGTGTCGATGTGGGAACCGTGATGGATAACACCGATTGCACCGCAAGCTGGTCTGGCGTATTTGCCGACCGTCATGCGGCGGAAGCGATGCTGGCGCATTTGACTGAGCGCGCGCGTCAGGTGGAATCCGATCCTTGCGATATTCGCGCGGATTTTGCCAATGAAGGCGACGCGGTGCGCCTGTCTATCGACTTCACCTTTGCCTGCCAGGCCGAAACCCTGATTTTCCAGCTCGGCCTACGCTAATCATGCCGCTGCCGAAACCCCTTCGGCAGCCTTAACTCATTTTCGTGTATTCCCTCGCACTTTTTTCCTCTGCTTATTGGCTACTTAGCAACACTTAGTTAACACTGATGATCAGGTCAGACCTGTTTGGCAATGATGCCCCGGTCGAAAAATACAGGTGATTGCAATGAGCAAAGCGCAGCCGCTGCTGACGCGTCAGGGCGAACGTATCGCCATAACCCACGGATTACGCACCCCTTTTGCCCGTCAGGCGACCGATTTCCACGGCATTCCCGCGCTGGAGCTGGGGCGCATGGTGATCAGCGAACTGATGGCGCGCAGCGAATTACCGGTCGAGTTTATCGATCAACTGGTGTTTGGCCAGGTGGTGCAGATGCCGGAAGCGCCCAACATTGCGCGTGAAATTGTTCTGAGCAGCGGATTAGGCGTGCATACCGATGCCTATAGCGTTAGCCGCGCCTGCGCCACCAGTTTTCAGGCGGTGGCAAACGTAGCGGAAAGTTTGATGGCGGGCACCATCGATGCCGGCATTGCCGGTGGCGCGGATTCATCCTCGGTGCTGCCGATTGGCGTCAGTAAAACTCTGGCGCGTGCGCTGGTGGATCTCAACAAAGCGCGCAGATTTAGTCAAAAACTCAGCATCCTGCGTCGTTTGCGCCCGCGCGATCTGTTGCCGGTGCCACCGGCGGTAGCGGAGTATTCTACCGGATTACGCATGGGCGATACCGCCGAGCAGATGGCGAAAAGTCACGGCATCACGCGTGAACAGCAGGACGCGTTAGCGCTGCGTTCGCACCAGCATGCGGCGCGCGCCTGGCAATCGGGCGTGTTAAGCCAGGAAGTGATGCCCGCATTTGTGCCGCCGTGGAAAGCGCCCATCGAGCAGGACAACAATATTCGCTTCAACGCCAGCGCCGCCGATTACGCCAAACTGCGCCCGGCGTTTGATCGTCGTCACGGTTCGGTGACCGCCGCCAACAGCACGCCGTTGACCGATGGCGCCGCAGCGGTGATCCTGATGCGTGAAGGGCGCGCGCGCGAACTCGGCATTCAGCCGCTCGGCTATCTGCGCAGCTATGCTTTTACGGCGATTGATGTCTGGCACGATATGCTGCTTGGACCGGCCTACGCCTCGCCGCTGGCGCTGGAGCGCGCCGGCATCACGCTCAACGATCTGACGCTGATTGATATGCACGAAGCCTTTGCCGCACAAACCTTAGCCAACCTGAAAATGTTCCGTGACGAACGCTTTGCGCGCGAGGTGCTGAATCGTCCGCATGCGTTAGGTGAAGTCAATGAAGAACGCTTTAACGTGCTTGGCGGATCGATAGCTTATGGTCATCCGTTTGCCGCCACTGGCGCACGCATGATCACGCAAACGCTGCAGGAACTGCGGCGGCGCGGTGGCGGATTGGGATTGGTCACCGCCTGCGCGGCAGGCGGCCTGGGCACGGCAATGGTTTTGGAGGCCGAATAATGAGCGAATCCGCCTTTCATTTACACATGCGCCTCGACCACGTCGGTGTGATCACCATCGATGTGCCGGGCGAGAAGATGAACACGCTGAAGGCCGAGTTTGTGCCGCAGATCAAAGCGGTGCTGGACGAAGCGCGCAGCCATCAGCAGTTGGCTGGATTAGTGTTGATCTCCGGCAAGCCAGACAACTTTGTTGCTGGTGCGGATATCAGCATGATCGCCAACTGCAAAACGGCGCAGGAAGCTGAGGCGCTGGCAAAGCAGGGACAAGATGTGATGGCGATGATTGCCGCGCTGCCGTTTCCAGTGGTGGCGGCGATTCACGGTGCCTGCCTCGGCGGCGGTCTGGAACTGGCGCTGGCCTGCGATGCGCGCATCTGTTCGCTGGATGACAAAACGCGCCTCGGTTTGCCGGAAGTACAGCTCGGTCTGCTGCCGGGTTCTGGCGGTACGCAACGTTTGCCGCGCCTGATTGGCGTACAGCAGGCGCTGCCGCTGATCCTTACCGGCAAACAGCTGCGCGCTAAACAGGCGCTCAAGCTGGGGATTGTCGATGACGCGGTGCCGCAATCAATTCTGCTGGAAACGGCGATTGCGCGCGTACATAAAGGAAAAGGCGCGCGCCGGGAGCTTTCGCGCCGCGATCGTTTGCTGCAGGGACCGATCGCGCGTCAGGTGCTGTTCTCGCTGGCGCAGCGGCAGACTCACAGCAAAACCCAGGGCAACTATCCTGCGGCTGACCGTATTCTCGAAGTGGTGCGCATCGGTCTGGAGCAGGGCAGCAGCGCCGGGCATGAAGCGGAAGCACGCGCCTTTGGCCAATTGGCGATGACGCCAGAATCGGCCGCGCTGCGCAGTTTGTTCTTCGCCTCAACGGCCTTAAAGAAAGAGTCGATGGCCAGTGTCGAGCCGCAAGTGCTGAAGCAGATTGGCGTGCTCGGCGGCGGTTTGATGGGCGGCGGCATCGCCAGCGTTACGGCGCTGAAAGCCGGTTTGCCGGTGCGCATTAAAGACATCAATCTGGTCGGCGTGAATCATGCGCTGCAATACAGCTGGGATCTGCTGAGCAACAAGGTGAAGCGGCGTCAGCTAAAAGCCGCCGAACGTCAGCAGCAGATGGCGCGCATCAGCGGTGGCACCGATTACCAGGGGTTCAGCCAGCGCGATCTGGTGATCGAAGCAGTATTTGAGGATCTGGCGCTCAAGCAGCAGATGGTCAGCGAAATCGAAAGCCATTGCCAGCCGCACACCATTTTCGCCTCCAATACTTCGTCGCTGCCAATTGCTGATATCGCAGCCAAAGCCCAGCGGCCTGAAAACGTGATCGGTCTGCATTTCTTCAGTCCTGTGGACAAAATGCCGCTGGTGGAGGTGATTCCTCACGCCAATACCTCGGCGCAAACGCTGGCGAACACGGTGCAGCTGGCGCGTCAGCAGGGCAAAACGGCGGTGGTGGTGGCGGATCGTCCCGGCTTTTACGTTAACCGCATTCTCGCGCCCTATATAAGTGAAGCGATGCACTGCTTGCAGGAAGGTGAGCCGATTGAGCATATCGATCGCGCTCTAGTGAAGTTTGGTTTCCCGGTTGGGCCGCTGCAGCTGCTGGATGAAGTGGGCATTGATGTCGGCAGCAAAATCAGCCCGATTCTTGAGCAGGCTTACGGTTTACGTTTCAGCGCCCCCAACGCCGCGAACGCCATTCTGGCCGACGGCAGAAAAGGGCGCAAAAATCACAAAGGGTTTTACCTCTATCAACGTTCGCGCTGGCCGGGAAAACGCCAAGTCGATGCTTCCCTTTATTCACTGCTGAATATCAAACCGCAGGCGAGGCAGAGCGAAGCGCAGATCGCAGATCGCTGCGTATTGATGATGCTGAACGAAGCGGCACGCTGTCTGGATGAAGCGGTGATCCGCAACGCGCGTGATGGCGATATTGCGGCGGTATTTGGCATCGGTTTTCCGCCGTTCCTTGGCGGTCCGTTCCGCTATATGGATCAGCGCGGCATTGGCGATATCGTCAAAGCATTAAGGTCATTAATGCAGCAACATGGCGAGCGTTTTGCGCCGAGTGAGGCGCTGCTCGCAATGTCAGAACAGCAAACGAATTTTTACACTTCTGCACAATCGTGAATAGGCGCACAGATTCAGCGGGTTAGTCAGCGGGCCGTGCAGCGGTAAGCGCGGCGCCATTCTGAGATATGCTTATTTAATAAACAACCGGTTGACTATACTGAAGCCATTGGGGTAAAACACACCGTTCATTCGCAGAATGAAGCGTCTGGTGCTGTGGTACCGGCCGATATCGACAAACAACAGCGGTGCTTTATGCAAGTTTTTATCATGCGTCATGGCGATGCAGCTCTGGAAGCAGCGAGTGATTCCGTTCGACCTCTCACACTCTGTGGCTGTGATGAATCGAGAGCGATGGCGAGCTGGCTCAATGGCAAAACGCCAGAAATTGATCGGGTATTAGTCAGTCCCTACCTGCGTGCCGAGCAAACGCTCGCCACGGTGCGCGAAACCCTGAAATTGCCAGAAGGGCAGGATGTCTTGCCGGAACTGACGCCGGGCGGCGATCCAGGCATGGTGGCCTGCTATCTACAGGCGCTGGCACAAAAAGGGGTTAAATCGGCGCTGGTGATTTCGCATCTGCCGCTGGTGGGTTATCTGGTGTCTGAACTCTGCCCGCAGGAAGCGCCGCCGATGTTCGCGACCTCGGCAATAGCCTGTGTGAACTTTGATGCAGAGGCCTGCGAAGGCAAGCTGGAGTGGCAGGTCAGCCCGTCAAAATTGGCTAAAGCGATGTAATTCCGCTCTATGGGCCGCTTACAAATGCGGCCCTATCCTTTTTTACCGCAGCCTTTACGGCAGTTCTGGCGGTTGCCACTCTTCCACCTCAATCAACACCAGCAGTGCGGCGTCGCCGCCAAACATTTTCGGTGCCTGATGAAACGCCATCACATGCGGATGTTGTGCCAGCCACAGCGGTGTTTGCTGCTTGAGGATGTGTTTGCCGTGCCCGGTCATCACGCTGGCGCAGAACAGATGTTCGCGGCGACAGGCGGCAATCAACGCGCCGAGCTCCTGCTTGGCCTGCATCTGCGTTAAGCCATGCAGATCGAGAAAAATTTCTGGCGTGTAATCGCCACGACGCAATTTCTTCTGCTCGTAATGGCTGACATCCGCGCGCACGTAGCGCACCGGACCTTCGCTCGACAGCAACGGCTGAAACTCGTCTGAAAAATAATGGCTATTATCGACCTGTTCTGAAAGCAGGCGTTTAAGCGGTACTTCGCGCGTTTTCACTACCGGTTTATGCACGATAGTGTCCTGTTTCAGCTTGCGGGTTCCACTCATTAACTGGCGGAACATCTCCTGATCGTCCTGGCTTAGCGGCGTTTTCTTACTCATGGCTCTGTGATTGGGTCAGAAAAGGCTGGTTAAACAGCCGGTGGCATACCTTAACCGTTACTGTTAACAAATGTCAGCTTTTTCGCCTCGCTGCGCTGAATTCTGCCCGGCTTCGTGGCACACTATCGGCCGATTGATTTTATGGCCTGCGGAGGGCTACGTGGACAAGATATTCGTCGATGAGGCAGTGAATGAACTGCACACCATTCAGGACATGCTGCGCTGGGCTGTCAGCCGTTTTTCGGCGGCAGGCATTTGGTACGGCCACGGCACGGATAATCCCTGGGACGAAGCAGTCCAACTGGTTCTGCCAACGCTGTGGCTGCCGCTGGATATTCCAGAAGATATGCGCAATGCGCGCCTGACTGCCAGCGAGCGTCATCGCATTGTTGAGCGCGTGATTCGCCGCGTCAACGAGCGCATTCCGGTGGCGTATCTCACCAACAAAGCCTGGTTCTGCGGCCACGAATTTTACGTTGATGAGCGCGTATTAGTGCCGCGTTCACCGATTGGTGAACTGATTGAGAACCGCTTTGCCGGTTTGATCAGCGATTCGCCTCATCACATTCTGGATATGTGTACCGGCAGCGGCTGCATCGCCATTGCCTGCGCTTACGCCTTCCCGGAAGCGGAAGTGGATGCAGTCGATATCTCCACCGATGCACTGGCTGTCGCCGAGCAGAACATTGAAGAGCACGGCCTGCTGAACCACGTCACGCCAATCCGCGCCGATCTGTTCCGCAACTTGCCGCAGGTGAAATACGATCTGATCGTCACCAATCCGCCGTACGTGGATGCGGAAGATATGGACGATCTGCCGAACGAATATCGCCACGAGCCGGAACTGGGTCTGGCGGCGGGCAGCGACGGCCTGAAACTGGTGCGTCGCATTCTGGCCTGTGCGCCGGATTACCTCACCGAACAAGGCGTGCTGATTTGCGAAGTGGGTAACAGCATGGTGCACATGATCGATCAGTATCCAGACGTGCCGTTTACCTGGCTGGAGTTTGATAACGGCGGTGACGGCGTGTTTATGCTGATGCGCGAGCAAATCGTGGCGGCACAGCATCACTTCTCATTTTACAAAGACTAAATAAGAGGGCGAGCGCTCGCCCGCAACATCGCAACAAGGAACCAGCATGGCCGGAAACAGCATCGGACAAGTTTTTCGCGTAACCACTTTTGGCGAGTCGCATGGTATTGCGCTGGGCTGCATCGTTGACGGTGTGCCGCCTGGCATTCCGCTGACGGAAGCTGACATCCAGCACGATCTTGATCGTCGTCGTCCTGGCACTTCGCGCTACACCACGCAGCGCCGCGAGCCGGATCAGGTGAAAATTTTGTCCGGCGTGTTTGAGGGCGTGACGACGGGAACCTCAATCGGTTTGCTGATTGAGAACACCGACCAGCGTTCACAGGATTACGGCACCATCAAAGATCTGTTCCGTCCTGGCCATGCCGATTATACCTACGAGCAGAAATACGGCCTGCGCGACTACCGTGGCGGCGGCCGTTCTTCGGCGCGTGAAACCGCGATGCGCGTGGCAGCAGGGGCGATTGCCAAGAAATATCTGCAGATGAAGCACGGCATCGTGGTGCGCGGCTATCTGGCGCAGATTGGCGATGTGGCCTGCGAGCTGAAAGACTGGAGCATCGTGGAAGAGAACCCGTTCTTCTGCCCGGATGCCTCCAAACTGGAAGCGCTGGATGAGCTGATGCGCGGCCTGAAAAAAGAGGGTGACTCTATCGGCGCCAAAGTTACCGTGCTGGCAGAGAACGTGCCGCCGGGCCTGGGCGAGCCGGTATTTGATCGTCTGGATGCGGATTTAGCGCATGCGCTGATGAGCATCAACGCGGTGAAAGGCGTGGAGATCGGCGACGGTTTTGCGGTGATCAATCAGCGCGGCAGTCAACATCGCGATGAGATTCGTGCCAACGGTTTCCAGAGCAACCACGCGGGAGGCATTTTGGGCGGCATCAGCAGCGGCCAAACCATTAGCGCCAATCTGGCGATGAAACCGACCTCCAGCATCACCGTGCCGGGCAACACCATCACCCGCGAGGGTGAAGAAGTCGAGATGATCACCAAAGGTCGTCACGATCCCTGCGTCGGCATTCGCGCCGTGCCGATTGCCGAAGCGATGATGGCGATTGTGTTGATGGATCACCTGCTGCGCCAGCGTGCGCAAAACGGTGACGTCAACAGCAGCGTTCCGCGCTGGTAAACCCGATGATGCGCCGTCTGCTCATTATCTGTGCCGCGCTGCTATGCAGTGCGGCCGCCGTTGCCGCCACGCCGTGGCAGCAAATTCATCAGCCGATTGCCGGCAGTCCGCAGTCGATTGGCGGTTTCGCCAACGGCTGTATTGTGGGTGCGCAGCAGTTGCCGCTTAATTCACCCAATTATCAGGTGATGCGCCAGGATCAGCGCCGCTATTTCGGCCATCCCGATCTGATCGCCTTTATTCAGCGTCTCAGCACCCAGGTTCATCAGCTTCAGCTGGGACAAGTGCTGATTGGCGATATGGGCATGGCGGCGGGCGGCCGTTTCAGCAGTGGCCACGCCAGTCATCAAACTGGTTTAGACGTCGATATCTGGCTGCAGCTGCCGAAAACCCGCTGGACGGCGCAGCAATTGCTCAAGCCGCAGCCGCTCGATCTGGTTTCTGCCGATGATAAACAGGTGATTGCGCGTCACTGGCAGCCGCAAATCGATAGCCTGATTAAACTGGCGGCGAAAGATGATGAAGTGACGCGTATCTTCGTCAATCCAGCAATCAAAAGGCAGCTTTGTGCCGATGCTGGCAGCGATCGCGCGTGGTTGAATAAAGTGCGTCCATGGTTCGCCCATCGCGCGCACATGCACGTGCGTCTGCGTTGTCCGGCGGGGAGCCTTGAATGTGAAGACCAGGCACCTCAACCGGCGGGCGATGGCTGTGGCGCTGAGCTGGACAGTTGGTTCCTGCCAAAAAAACCAGGCAGCACGCCGCCAGTGAAGAAAACGCCGCCATTGCCGCCGTCTTGCCAGGCTTTACTTGATAAGCATCTTCTGTAGGTATTTCAATGGATTGGTTCGTTGTCAGCCCACTCATCCTTTGTGTGCTGTTTTTTGTGGCGGTGCTGGCGGCGTTTATCGACTCCATTGCCGGTGGCGGTGGTTTACTCACCGTGCCTTCCTTATTGGCTGCCGGGCTGTCGCCTGCACAGGCGTTAGCCACCAATAAGCTGCAATCGGTCGGCGGATCGTTCTCCGCCAGCCTCTATTTCATCCGACGTGGTGCGGTGAATCTGAGCGAGCAGTGGCTGAATATTGCCATGACCTTCCTCGGCGCGATTGCTGGCACCATTCTGATTCAGCACTTACAAGCGGATGTGCTGCGCCAAATCTTACCGCTGCTGCTGATCTGCATCGGTTTGTGGTTCCTGCTGATGCCGCGTTTGGGCGAAGCCGATCGCGAACGTCGTCTGCACGGTTTGCCCTATGCGCTGGTAGGCGGCGGCTGCGTCGGCTTCTACGACGGCTTCTTTGGTCCCGGCGCCGGCTCGTTCTATGCGCTGGCCTTTGTTACGCTGTGTGGCTTCAATCTGGCGAAAGCCACCGCCCACGCCAAAATCCTAAATTTCACCTCGAATTTTGGCAGTTTGCTGTTCTTTATGTTCGGCGGAAAAGTGGTGTGGGGCACCGGCGCGATTATGTTGCTCGGCGCCTTTATCGGCGCTCGCCTCGGCGCCAGGCTGGTATTGAGCCGTGGTCAGAAACTGATTCGCCCCATGGTAGTGATCGTTTCTGTGGTAATGAGCGCTAAATTGTTATGGGACAGTCATGGCGCAGAACTGATGGCCTGGCTGGCCACGCTGTAATCCAACACTCGTCAAGACCGGCTGCCAATGCGACAATGGCGCCGGTTTTTTTAAAGATTAAAAATTATGAGTACAACACACCATTACGATCAGCTGATTGCCATCTTTGATGGCTGCTTCGTTGACGATTTTCAGACCCGTCTAATTAAAGGCGACGACGAACCTATTTATCTTCCAGCGGATGAAACCTCACCGTGGAATCGCGTGGTGTTCGCGCACGGCTACTACGCCAGCGGACTGCATGAAATTTCCCACTGGTGCATTGCCGGTGAAGCGCGCCGCAAGCTGGTGGATTTTGGTTATTGGTATTGTCCGGACGGACGCGATGCGCAAACGCAGAGCCAGTTCGAATCGGTTGAGGTAAAACCGCAGGCGCTGGAGTGGTTATTCTGCGTGGCGGCGGGCTTTCCCTTCAACGTAAGTTGTGACAATCTCGAAGGCGATTGTGAGCCAGATCGCATAGCGTTTCAGCGCAAAGTGCATGCACAGGTGATGACGTATCTGCAGCAGGGCATTCCGGCACGACCAGCTCGCTTCATCGATGCACTGACGAATTATTACGGCACGCCGCCACTGACGGCGGCACAATTCCCCTGGCCGGAAGATCTGTAATCCGCGAAGGTTATAAGAAGAGAGGAAGAGATGATCGTAGAATTTGAAACCCGCATTCTGGCCCTGATTGATGACATGGTCGATCACGCCAGCGATGACGAGCTGTTTGCAGGGGGCTATCTGCGTGGTCATCTGACCCTGGCAGTGGCGGAGATTGAGCTGAGCGGTGAACACACGCCGGAAGCGCTGCAAACTCACGTCACCAACAGCCTGCAAAAAGCCATTGCTGCTGGCGAACTGTCGCCACGCGATCAGGCGCTGGTCACCGGCATGTGGGACAATCTGTTCCTGCAGGCACGTCAAACCGCTTAACGTCTCGGGGCGATCGCTCGCCCCGCAGATTATCGACCCGCTTTTTTACCCTTCAGCAGTTTTCGCACCCAATAGCGATTCGGACTCATCGCCGCCAGCGTGGCTGCATCCAGCGGCTGCGGTTCGCCGCTCATCTGCGCCGCCAGGACTTCGGCCGCCAGCGGTGCGCTGCACAAGCCACGCGAACCTAATGCGCCCAATACAAACAAACCGTTATGCACCGGCGCATCGCCTACGCTTGCACCGCGCGCACGCTGTTCTGGCAGATCGGCGTATTGCGTGAGTGTCGCTCCATAATCTGGCGCGCTGCCGCTCATCGGCAGATGATCGCGCGTGGCACAGCGCACGCCGTTGCGCGCCTGGTTATCGGACACATCAACCTGTTGCGGCCATTGGCTCTGCGGCAGACAGTTAATCAGCCGTTGGCGATTCTCCTGCTGATCGTCGGTGCGGAAATCCGTGGCGGTATCGCCACGATGATAGCTGGCGCCGATGCAATGGGTGGCGAAGTTCGGGCTGACCGGCGTGAGATAGCCGTCGTAACACAGCACGGTGCGCAGCGCGCCCAACGACGGATTAGTCGGCGCGTGGCTCACTTGTCCCGCCACCGCGTACACCGGCAGCGTTTTGCTGTGCTCGAGTTCCAGCAACGCCTGACCATTCGCCAGCACCACTTGGGAATGCTGCTCCGGCGGCTGCTCATCAAAGTGCAGCGTCCAGCGATCTTCATCGCGCGTTAATTGCGTGACGCGATGCAGCCAGTGCAGGCGTAATCCCCGCGATTGCGCGTACTCCAGCAGATTGCTGGTCAGCTGTGCAGGCGACAACCAGCCACCTTGCGGATAAAAAATCCCGCCAACATCAAGTTCAACGCCCGCCAGCTGTTGCGCTTCTTCTTTATTAACACCGTACGCGATGTCATGCGGCAGTGCCATGTTGAGCATCTGCGCAATTTTCTCCGCGCTTTTATCATCCCAGCCCAGCTGCAACACGCCGCTCCAGTCATGCTCAAACTCCACTGGCAGCCGATCGTATAGACGTCGGGCAAAACCAAAAGCCGCCGGGAAGAAGGTGGCCAGCGCGGGATCGTGCTGATTCAGCAGCGGATAGAGCGCGCCCTGACGATTGCCGGATGCGCCCAGCGCGGGCGCGTCATCGGCGCAGTAGAGCGTTACGCGCCAACCGCGTCGCAGCAGCGCGAGCGCCAATACTGCGCTGGCGATGCCGCCGCCAATCAGCGCCACTTCATTGCTGCCTGCCGGCGGGCGCGCATACCACGGCTGGCTGTGCGGCAATGCAGCGGCTTGCTCCAGCACGCCGACCAGCATTTCACGCTTGTGACCAAAGCCTTTGCGCTTCTGCATATTGAAACCGGCGTCCTGCAACCCGCGTCGCACAAACCCCGACGCGGTAAAAGTCGCCAGCGTGCCGCCCGGCCGGGCGAGGCGCGCCATCGCGGCGAACAGATCTGGCGTCCACATCTCAGGATTTTTTGCCGGCGCGAAGCCATCAAGGAACCACGCATCCACCTGACGATTGAGGCTGTCATCAAAGGTGTGAATTAGCGCGTTAATATCACCAAGCCAGAGGTCCAGCGTGACTTCGCCGCCGTTAAACAGCAGGCGCTGACAACCCGGCAACGCCTGCGGCCACTGCTGTTGCAGCTGTTCGGCCCACGGCTTTAGCTCCGGCCAATGGGCATGTGCAGCCACCAGATCGGCGTGCGTCAGCGGGAATTTCTCGCAGCTGATGAAGTGCAGACGCTGCAAAGTGGCGTTGGGTTGCTCATTGCGGAAGCGATCGAAGGCTTGCCACAGGGTAAGAAAGTTCAGACCAGTCCCAAAACCGCTTTCGGCGACAATAAATAAATCGCGTGAATGTTCAGCAAAACGGTGCGGAATATGGTTGCCATCAAGGAACACATAGCGCGTTTCCTCCAGTCCATTATCGTTGGAGAAATAGACGTCGCCGAACGCTCGGGACACAGGTGTACCCTGTTCATTCCAGTTTATTTGGGCGTGTTCAACCGGGGTTAATTTCACGGGAAAGGCTCATATTTCAGGCAGTGGCGCGAGTTTAGCGATAGACGTCACATGACGCAAATTTACAAAGGGAAATGGCTGATCGGACTTGTTCGGCTTACAACTGTACGCTAGAGTGCACCACATCCAAATATGTGGAACGAGGATTATTGAATGAAACGTGCAGTGATTACTGGCCTGGGTATTGTTTCCAGCATTGGTAATAACCAGCAAGAAGTGCTGGCTTCTCTGCGTGAAGGCCGTTCCGGTATTACTTTCTCTGAAGAGATGAGAGATGCCGGTATGCGCAGCCACGTATGGGGCAACGTCAAACTGGATACCAACGGGCTCATCGATCGCAAAATCGTGCGTTTTATGAGTGATGCCTCTATTTATGCCTACCTTTCAATGGCCGAAGCGATCAAAGACTCTGGCCTGACTGACGAACAGTATCAGCAAAACCCACGTGTGGGTTTGATTGCCGGTTCTGGCGGCGGTTCTCCGCGTTATCAGGTATTTGGTGCTGACGCCATGCGTAGCCCACGCGGCCTGAAAGCGGTCGGTCCTTATG
>Ga0308164_10001029_pt1 | contig 35808 bp, 30 predicted proteins | sample PhyTR2_FD_201031 | JGI IMG/M metagenome (GOLD analysis project Ga0308164, IMG submission 201031) | Phyllosphere microbial communities from UC Gill Tract Community Farm, Albany, California, United States - DLSLT.R2 | ecosystem: Host-associated > Plants > Phyllosphere > Unclassified | place: USA... | reverse complement strand
CAGAAGCACCTCGACGCCAACTACTTCCAGACCCTGCCGTACCTGGAAAACTTCAACAAGGGCAAGGGCACCAACCTGGTGACCGTGGTCGGCGTGCACGTCGAACCTTTCGGTGGCTACTCGAAGAAGGTCAAGTCGCTGGCCGAGCTGAAGGATGGCGCTACCGTGGCCATTCCTAACGAAGGCAGCAACAGCGGCCGCGCCCTGCTGCTGTTGCAGAAGGCTGGCCTGATCACCCTGAAGGATCCGAGCAACGCCCTGGCAACGCCGAAAGACATCGCCACCAACCCCAAGAACCTCAAGTTCAAGGAACTGGAATCGGCCATGCTGCCGCGGGTGCTGGACCAGGTCGACCTGGACATGATCAACACCAACTACGCGCTGGAAGCCAAACTGAACCCGGCCAAGGATGCCCTGGTGATCGAGGGCGCCGACTCGCCTTACGTGAACTTCCTGGTGGCCCGTCCGGACAACAAGGACAGCGACGCCATGAAGAAACTGGCCGCCGCCCTGACCAGCCCTGAAGTGAAAGCCTTCATTCAAGAGAAGTACAAAGGCGCGGTATTGCCGGCGTTCTGATAGCTGATAGCAGGCTGAGTTCAAAGGCGCTACCGACGCATTGTCGGTAGCGCCTTTTTCGTTGGGTGTGGCCGACGGGGCGTTCCATTCAGAGGTTCTGCGGTGTGCCGGGGTACGCCGAGCTCGCAGGCTACGCCAGCTCCTACCCCCGGCCGCGTCCACCCCAAAATCGGCGTGGAATGCGATCGGGGGTAGGCGCTGGCGTAGCCTGCGAGCTTGGCGTCCGAACAGGCGACGTAGCGATCAGGTCCATACCCACGGCGTATCGGCCAAAACCCCCCACTCATGCGCCTCGGCCGCGACCTTTATGGCATGCAAATGCTATAAGGAACCCTGCCCCCAGGCCCGCAGTCGCATAGACACTGCGCGCCACCCACCAGCGCACGCAAAGGAGCTTGCATGGCTGTGTCTTTTTCCCGGCTGCTACCTGGCCTGTGCCTGGCCGCGTTGCTGGCCCTTGCCGGCTGCAACGACGAACCGCCGCCGGCGCCCGACCTGGTGCGCGTGCGGGTGCTGCCCGTGGCGCCTGCCGATTATGCCGCTACCGCAAACATGACCGGCGATGTGCAGGCACGGGTACAGACCGACTTGTCGTTCCGAGTGGGGGGCAAGATCACCCAGCGCAAGGTCGATGTCGGCGATCGGGTCGGCGCCAAGCAGGTGTTGGCGCAACTCGACCCCCGTGATCTGCAGGTCAACGTCGACTCCGCCCAGGCCGAAGTAACGGCCCAGCAGGCGCGGGTCAAACAGACCCAGGCCGCCTTCGAGCGCCAGGTCAAACTGTTGCCCAAGGGCTATACCAGCCAGAGCGAATACGACAATGCCCAGGCCGAGCTGAACAGCAGCCGCAGTTCCCTGGCGGCGGCCCAGGCGCAATTGGCCGATGCCCGCGAGCAGCTGGGCTACACCGCCCTGGTGGCCGATGCGCCTGGGGTGATCACGGCGCGCAAGGCCGAGGTCGGGCAAGTGGTGCAGGCCACCGCGCCGATCTTCAGCCTGGCCCGTGATGGCGAGCGTGATGCGGTGTTCAACGTCTACGAATCGCTGTTCGTCGACCCTCCGGTGAATCAGCCGGTGACCGTGGCGTTGCTGGACAACCCGGCGATCAAGGCCACCGGCCGCATTCGTGAAGTCACCCCGGCAGTGTCCGCGCAGAGCGGCACCCTGCAGGTCAAGGTGGCCTTGCAGAACGTGCCTGCCAGCATGCCCTTGGGCTCGGTGGTCAGCGCTTCCCTCAGCGGCGAGATGAAACCCAGCGTGGCCTTGCCCTGGGCGGCCCTGACCAAGGACGCCAAGGACCCGGCCGTATGGCTGGTGGACAACGACAGCAAGGTCAGCCTGCAGAAGGTCAATGTGGCCCGCTACCTCACCGGCCAGGTGATCGTCAGCGACGGCCTGCAGCAAGGCCAGCGCGTGGTGGTGGCCGGTGGGCAGCTGTTGCACCCTGGCATGCAGGTGGAAATCGCCGAAGAGGGCCACCCATGAAGCGGGCCCTGATGCTGGGCTGCCTGCTGTTGGCCGCCTGTTCAAAGCCAGAGCCGGCGCCAGAGCCCGTGCGCCCGGTGCTGTCGACTATCGTCAGCGCCCAGAACCAGGCGCAGCTGGGGCGTTTCGCCGGCGATATCGAAGCGCGTTATCAAAGCGCGTTGGGCTTTCGCGTGAACGGCCGCATCGCGCGCCGCGAGGTGGACGTCGGCGCCCAAGTGGCCGCCGGCGACCTGCTGGCGGTACTCGACCCCACCGACCAGCAGAACCGCCTGCGCTCCAGCCAGGGCGACCTGGCGCGGGTCGAGGCGCAGTACGTCAACGCCCAGGCCAATGCCCGGCGCCAGCAGGAATTGTTCGACCAGGGCGTCGGCGCCCAGGCGCAGCTGGATATCGCCCTCACCAACCTGAAAACCGCCAAGGCCTCCCGCGATCAGGCCCAGGCTGCGGTTGGCCAAGGCCGCGACCAGCTGAGCTACAGCGAACTGCGCGCCGACCACGCCGCGGTCGTGACTGAATGGCGCGCCGACGCCGGGCAGACGGTGACCGCCGGGCAAGAGGTGGTGACCCTCGCCAGGCCAGACATCAAGGAAGCCGTGATCGACCTGCCCGCTGAGCTGGCCGGGCGCCTGCCCGTGGGCGTGAAGATGCAAGTGGCCGCGCAGCTCGACCCCAGCGTGCAGACCACAGGCACCGTGCGCGAGATCGAGCCGCAGGCCGACAGCAGCACCCGCACCCGCCGCGCCCGCCTGACCCTCGCCGAAACGCCTGATGGCTTGCGCCTGGGCACCGCCATCAGCGTGACCCTCAGCAGCGCCATCACCCCACAGATCGAACTGCCGCTCACCAGCCTGCTGGACAACCAGGGCAAGACCCTGGTGTGGGTGGTCGACCCGCAGGCCCTGACCGTCGCTACCCGTGACGTGCAGATCATTTCCCGCAGCGCCGACCGTGCCTTGGTCGGCGCCGGCGTGCAGCCCGGCGAGCGGGTGGTGACCGCCGGCGTACACAGTCTCAAAGCAGGCCAGAAAGTGAAAGTCGACGAGGAACGCACGCAATGAAAGGGAGCTTCAACCTGTCCGACTGGGCGCTGAAACACCAGTCATTCGTGTGGTACCTGATGTTCGTCGCCCTGCTGATGGGTGTGTTTTCCTACATGAATCTCGGCCGCGAAGAAGACCCGTCCTTCGCCATCAAAACCATGGTCATCCAGACCCGCTGGCCCGGCGCCACTCAGGAAGAAACCCTCAAGCAGGTCACCGACCGCATCGAGAAAAAGCTCGAGGAGCTGGATTCCCTCGACTACACCAAGAGCTACACGCGGCCGGGCGAATCCACGGTATTCGTGTACCTGCGCGACACCACCAATGCCAAGGCGATTCCGCAGATCTGGTACCAGGTGCGCAAGAAGATCGACGACATTCGCGGCGATTTTCCCCAAGGCCTGCAAGGCCCGGCCTTCAACGACGAGTTCGGCGACGTGTTCGGCTCGATCTACGCTTTCACCGCCGATGGCCTGAGCCAGCGCGAGCTGCGCGACTACGTTGAGCAAGTGCGCGCCGACATCCGCTCGGTGCCCAGCCTGGGCAAGGTGCAGATGATCGGCGCCCAGGACGAAGTCATCTACCTCAACTTCTCCACCCGCAAGCTGGCCGCCCTGGGCCTGGATCAGAACCAGGTGGTGCAAGCCCTGCAGGCTCAGAACGCGGTCACCCCGGCGGGCGTGATCGAGGCCGGGCCGGAGCGCATCACCGTGCGCACCTCGGGGCAGTTCCATTCGGAAAAGGACCTGGAGAACGTCAACCTGCGGGTCAATGATCGCTTCTACCGGCTGGCCGACGTGGCGCAGATTACCCGCGGCTACACCGACCCGCAGAAGCCCTCGTTCCGCTTCGACGGCCAGCCGGCCATCGGGCTGGCCATCGCCATGCGCGACGGCGGCAACATCCAGGTGTTCGGCAAGGCCTTGCATGAACGCATGACCCAGGCCACCGCCGACCTGCCGGTAGGCGTGGGCGTGCACGTGGTCTCGGACCAGGCGCAGGTGGTGGAAAAGGCCATCGGCGGCTTCACCAGCGCGCTGTTCGAGGCGGTGATCATCGTGCTGGTGGTGAGCTTCATCAGCCTCGGCATGCGCGCCGGGCTGGTGGTGGCCTGCTCGATCCCACTGGTGCTGGCGCTGGTGTTCGTGTTCATGGAGTACAGCGGCATCACCATGCAGCGCATCTCCCTGGGCGCGTTGATCATCGCCCTTGGCCTGTTGGTGGACGATGCGATGATCACCGTGGAAATGATGGTCACCCGCCTGGAAAAAGGCGACACCCGCGAGCAGGCGGCGACCTACGCCTACACTTCCACGGCCTTTCCGATGCTCACCGGCACGCTGGTGACGGTGGCGGGTTTCGTGCCCATCGGCCTCAACGCCAGCTCGGCGGGGGAGTACACCTTCACGTTGTTCGCGGTGATCGCCGTGGCCATGCTGGTGTCGTGGGGCGTAGCCGTGCTGTTCGCGCCAGTGATTGGCGTGCACATCCTCAGCAGCAAGAACATCAAGCCCCATAACGACAAGCCTGGGGTTGTAGGGCGCGGCTTCAACCATGGCCTGACCTTCGCCATGCGCCACCGCTGGATCACCATCGGCTTCACCCTGTTGATCTTCGTGCTGGCGCTGTTCTGCATGCGTTTCGTGCAGAACCAGTTCTTCCCGTCGTCGGACCGCCCCGAGATTCTCGTCGACATCAACCTGCCGCAGAACGCCTCGATCAACGAGACCCGGCGCACCGTGGACCGCCTTGAAGCCACCCTCAAGGACGACCCGGACATTGCCCGCTGGAGCACCTATATCGGCCAGGGCGCGATCCGTTTCTACCTGCCGCTGGACCAGCAGTTGGAGAACCCGTACTACGCCCAGCTCATCATCGTCAGCAAGGGCCTGGATGAACGGGGCGCGCTGATGAACCGCCTGCGCGAGCGGCTGCGCAAGGATTTCGTCGGTATCGGCAGTTACGTACAGACGCTGGAGATGGGCCCGCCCGTGGGCCGGCCGATCCAGTACCGGGTCAGCGGCAAGGACCTCGACCAAGTGCGCAAGCATGCCATCGAGCTGGCTGGGGTGCTGGATGGCAACCCCCATATCGCCGACACCATCTATGACTGGAACGAGCCAGGCAAGGTGCTGCGCATCGACATTGCCCAGGACAAGGCGCGGCAGCTGGGGCTGTCGTCCGAAGACGTGGCGAAGCTGATGAACAGCATCGTCAGCGGCGCGGCGGTTACCCAGGTCAACGATGATATCTACCTGGTCAACGTGGTGGGGCGCGCCGAAGACAGCGAGCGCGGTTCGCCGGAAACCTTGCAGAACCTGCAGATCGTCACACCGCGCGGCGTTTCGATCCCGTTGCTGGCGTTCGCCACCGTGCGCTACGAGCTGGAGCAGCCGCTGGTGTGGCGTCGCGACCGGCACCCGACCATCACCCTCAAGGCCGCCGTGCGCGATGGGCTGCAGCCCACCGACCTGGTCACCCAGCTCAAGCCGCAGATCGACAAGTTCGCCGCCGGCCTGCCGCCCGGCTACAAGGTGGCCACCGGCGGTACGGTGGAGGAGAGCGGCAAGGCCCAGGGGCCGATCGCCAGCGTGGTGCCGTTAATGCTGTTCCTGATGGCCACCTTCCTGATGATCCAGCTGCACAGCGTGCAGAAGATGTTCCTGGTCGCCAGTGTCGCGCCGCTGGGGCTGATCGGCGTGGTGCTGGCGCTGGTACCGACCGGTACGCCCATGGGCTTTGTGGCGATCCTGGGGATTCTGGCGCTGATCGGCATCATCATCCGCAACTCGGTGATCCTGGTGACCCAGATCGACGAGTACGAACGCGATGGCTACGCGCCGTGGGACGCGGTGGTGGAGGCTACCCAGCACCGCCGCCGGCCGATCCTGCTGACTGCGGCGGCGGCGAGCCTGGGCATGATCCCCATCGCCCGGGAAGTGTTCTGGGGGCCGATGGCCTACGCCATGATTGGCGGCATCATCATTGCCACGCTGCTGACCTTGCTGTTCCTGCCGGCGCTGTATGTGGCCTGGTACCGGATCAAGGAGCCGAAGCGCGAAGCCGCTTAGATCAACAGCTCGCAGGCTGCGGTCGTGCATGCCCCGGCAGCTACAGGGATCGCATTTCAACCCGGAATCCAGGCTGTTAATGCGGTCCAGCTCCTACAGAAATCGCATTGCCACCCGGAATCCAAGTTGTTAATGCGATCCGGCGCCTACCGCGCGCCCGTATTCCACCCCAAATTGGCGTTGTGAACACGCTCGGGGTAGGAGCAACTGTCTGCCGACATCTGTGGCGAACCCACCGACGCCAAGCTCGCAGGCTGCGCCAGCTCCTACACCGACCGTGTTTATAACGCCAATTTAGGGGTGAAATGCGCTCGGGGTAGGAGCTGCCTTGGCTGCGAGCTTTTAGCCCCGCCGCCAAACGCTGGCCAACCAAGGCTGCTGCTCGCGCGGCAGCCCTTCAGGCCGGTAGTAATGCTCCAACTCGCTGAAGCCCGCCGCGCTCAGCAGCGCGCGCCAGCTTTCCAGGTCGTGGTAGGCGCCGTAGCGCTGGCCCTTCCAGCCTTCTTGATTGTTGCCGCGGGGGTTGGAACTGAACAGCGCGCCACCGGGTTTCAGCGTGGCCCACAGATCACGCAGCACTCGCGGCAATTCCTGGCTGGGCACGTGGAACAACGAGGCATTGGCGAAGATGCCGTCGAAGCGCTCGGCCGGCAGGTCCAGTTGCAGGAAATCCTGGTGCCACACCTCACAGCCGCTGTCGGCCCGGGCCATTTCGGCGAAGCGTTCGGTACCGTCCAGGCCGACGGCGGTGTGGCCCAGGCGGGTGAAAGTCTGCAGGTCACGGCCCGGGCCGCAGCCAAAGTCGAGAATCTGCCACGGCGCCGGGCCCTGCAGATGGCGCAGCAGGGCTTCTATGTTCTGGCTGACGTCGTGGTCGCGGGTGCCGTGGCGAAAGTCTTCCGCCACCTGCTGGTAGTTGTCCAGCGTGGTGGCGGTGATCTGTTGCAGGTCGTGCGGGTCGAGTTTCATGGCCGGGCCGATGTTGGAAGGCAATGCTGCCGATGATAGGCCAACTCAGCCGGCCGCGTGTACATAGAGGGCCCCGAGCCCGGCTTCGCGAGCTTGCAGCAAGCACGGCCGGGCCCAGCCGGAACGCTGCCCCTGGGCGCTGATGCTGCAATAGCTGAGCTCCAGGCGGTCGCCGGCGCGAATGGGCTCCAGCGCCTGAACCGGCACGGCGGCGAGCACCGGGTGGTCGACATCGCCCGGCTGCAGGGGCGGCAGGTCGAACTTCTCGTCGCCCCAGCGCACCGTGATGCGGTCGCCTGCAGCCATCCCCGGATAGGCCGGGATGCAGCAATGCACATGGGGGGTGTAGCGGGCCCGCCACAGGAACGAAGAAAAGCTCAGCGGCGCCAAGGCGGTGTTTTCGCCATTGTCGGCGGTTTCCGAAATGCCGTTTTCGCGTACCAGCGGGTGACCGAAGGTGGCGCTCCAACCCCAGGTCCACCCAGGCATCGGCGGGCGGGCGCGCAAGGGCGGCTGGCGCGTCACGATAGTTTCCAAGGCCGGCAGGGCGATGCCTGGACGTGATTCACGTAGCAGCAGGTGGGGCAGGTCAAAACCGATCGTCTTGTCGTTCATCGTGATGCTCCTGGTATCCGTGGGCCTTCCTGGCGTGCTGGAGGCTAATCGGCCTGGCCTTGGCAAATGAAGACGGAAACAGCCCACTGGCAGGGAACGCCCGATGCCAGCACGGTTCCTAGACTGAGCACGCGGCGATCTTTGTGCACCCTAGGGATATTGTCGTAATGTGTCAGCCCCGGTTGCGAGCGCAGGAGTAGGCAAGGTGAGTGATTCCCCTAAAGGCCGTAATGGCCATTGGCACCTCAACGATATCGTCGGCCAATTGCGCGGTGCGCGGGAGGTCTGGCGCAGCCAGAACGGCCGCAGCTGTGGCGCCCAGGGTGGCCGCGAGCTGCCGTCACGCGATGCCATGGCGCAGATTCTCGAGCAGCTGTGCGGGGCCTTGTTCCCCATGCGCCTGGGCCCGGTGGACCTGCGTGAGGAGAGCGAGGACTTCTACGTCGGCCATACGCTGGATGCCGCCTTGAACGCCCTGCTGGCGCAAGCACGCCTTGAACTGCGTTATGCCAGCCGCCGCGGCCCGTGCGACAACGAGCACACCGACGCCCACGCCATGCAATTGGTACAAGCTTTTGCCGCGGCCCTGCCTGGCCTGCGCGTGCTGCTCGACAGCGACGTACTGGCGGCCTACCACGGCGACCCGGCAGCCCGCAGCGTCGACGAGGTGCTGCTGTGCTACCCCGGCGTGCTGGCCGTGATCCACCACCGCCTGGCCCACCACCTGTACCGCGCCGGGCTGCCATTGCTGGCGCGCATCAGTTCGGAAATCGCCCACTCGGCTACCGGCATCGATATTCACCCCGGCGCGCAGATCGGCGCCAGTTTCTTCATCGACCACGGCACGGGCGTGGTGATCGGCGAGACGGCGATCATCGGTGAAGGCGTACGCATTTACCAAGCCGTGACCCTGGGCGCCAAGCGCTTCCCGGCGGACGAGTCCGGCCAGCTGCAAAAAGGCCTGCCGCGCCACCCGATCGTCGAGGACGACGTAGTGATCTACGCCGGTGCCACCATTCTGGGGCGCATCACCATCGGCAAGGGCTCGACCATCGGCGGCAACGTCTGGCTGACCCGCAGCGTGCCGCCTGGCAGCAACCTCACCCAGGCCAACCTGCAGCACGACGACGGTACCCAGAAATAAGGCTTTTTCGGTCGGCTGGAGGGCCTCATCGCGAGCTTTGCTCGCTCCAACAGGCATCGCCAGCTTTGCTCGCTTCAAGAGGCATCGCCAGCTTTGCTCGCTCCAGCAGGCACGCGCAAATCCTGTTGGAGCGAGCAAAGCTCGCGATGAGGCCATGCGCCAGAACGCAGCCACTCAGCCCGGCAATTAGGACCAAGCCCCCTTTTCATGTTTAAATTGAACGCTCATTCAATATAAACATTGGTTCGCGACCCGCGTTCAAAAGGAGGCCACCCCCGTAATGAGTGCTTCGTCCGCGTTACCCCATTCCAACGTCCGCATGAACCCCCCGGTTTTCTATTTCGCCGCCAGTTTCATCCTTGCCTTCGGCATCATCGTGATTGCCTTCCCCGACGCCGCTGGCGCCTGGCTCGCCGCCGCGCAAAGCTGGGCCGCCAACACCGTGGGCTGGTATTACATGACGGCCATGACCCTGTACCTGATCTTCGTGGTGGCCACGGCGCTGTCCGGCTACGGCAAGATCAAGCTCGGCGCCGATCATGACGAGCCCGAATTCAGCTACCTGTCCTGGGCCGGCATGTTGTTCGCCGCGGGCATCAGCATCACCCTGTTCTTCTTCTGCGTGTCCGAACCGCTGACCCATATGCTGCAACCGCCGCAAGGCGAGGGCGGTACCCAGGCCGCCGCTCGCCAGGCCATGCAGCTGGTGTTCCTGCACTGGGGCCTGCACGGCTGGGGCGTGTTCGCGTTCGTCGGCATGGCCCTGGCGTACTTCGCCTACCGTCACAACCTGCCGCTGGCGTTGCGCTCGGCGCTGTACCCGCTGATCGGCAAGCGCATCAACGGCCCGATCGGCTACGCGGTGGACGGCTTCGCCATCATCGCCACGGTATTTGGCCTGGGCGCCGACATGGGCTTCGGCGTGCTGCACCTCAACGCCGGCCTCGACTACCTGTTTGGCGTTGCCCATACCCACTGGGTACAGCTGATTCTGATCACCTTGATGATGGGCGCCGCGATCATTGTCGCCGTCTCGGGCGTGGACAAGGGCGTGCGGGTGATGAGCGACATCAACATGCTGCTGGCCTGCGCGCTGTTGCTGTTCGTGCTGTTCGCCGGCCCCACCCAGCACCTGCTGACCACCTTGATCCAGAACGTCGGTGATTACCTCGGCGCGCTGCCGGGCAAGAGCTTCGACCTCTACGCCTACGACAAACCCAGCGACTGGCTGGGCAACTGGACGGTGTTCTACTGGGCCTGGTGGATCGCCTGGGCGCCCTTCGTCGGGCTGTTCATCGCGCGCATCTCCCGGGGCCGCACCATCCGCGAGTTCGTCTTCGGCGTGCTGCTGATTCCGCTGGGCTTCACCCTGGCGTGGATGTCGATCTTCGGCAACAGCGCCATCGAGCTGGTGCTCGGCCACGGCATGGCAGCGCTGGGCGATTCGGCGTTGGCCGACCCGTCGAAAACCCTGTACCTGCTACTGCAGACCTACCCCTGGAGCCGCACGGTAATCGCCGTCACGGTGTTCATCAGCTTCGTGTTCTTCGTCACCTCGGCGGATTCCGGCACCGTGGTGCTCTCGACCCTGTCCGCCCATGGCGGCAACGCCGACGAAGACGGGCCCAAGTGGCTGCGGGTGTTCTGGGGCGTGATGACCGCGCTGGTCACCAGCGGGCTGCTGTTCGCCGGCAACATCGATTCGCTGAAGTCGGCGGTGGTACTCACCTCGCTGCCGTTCTCGCTGATCTTGCTGGCGATGATGTGGGGGCTGCACAAGGCGTTCTACCTGGAGTCGCAACGCAAGATCGCCCAGCTGTATTCGCTGGCGCCGGTGTCGGCCTCGCGCCGTGGTGCCGGGGGCTGGCGCCAGCGCCTGGGCCAGGCGGTGCATTTCCCATCGAGCGATGAAGTGTACCGGGCGATGGACACACTGGTGCGCCCGGCCATTGCCGAAGTGACCGCGGTGTTCGCTGAAAAGGGCTTGAGCGTGGTCACCCAGGAAGACCCGAGCGCCGACAGCGTGATGCTGGAAATCGGTCACGGCGAAGAGCGGCCGTTCATCTACCAGGTGCAGATGCGCGGCTACTTCACGCCGTCGTTCGCTCGTGGTGGCATGGGCAACCGCGAGCTCAAGAACCGCCGCTACTACCGTGCAGAGGTGCACTTGAGCGAGGGCAGCCAGGATTACGACCTGATGGGGTACAGCAAGGAGCAGGTGATCAACGATATTCTTGATCAGTACGAGCGGCATATGCAGTTCTTGCACTTGGTGCGGTGATACAGGTACGGCTTGAGGGCCTCATCGCGAGCGTTGCTCGCTCCAACAGGGGGGCTTGTTGAAGCGAGCAAAGCCGCGATGAGGCCGCAACTGATGGCCGCTAAAACTCAGACCAGCCCACCATTGGCGCGGATAATCTGCCCATTGACCCACCCCGCATCCGGCCCGCAAAGAAACGCCACCACGCCGGCAATATCACTCGGCTCACCCAAGCGTTCCAGCGGCGGCATCTTCGCCAGCGTCTCGATCTGCGCTTCACTCTTGCCATTGAAGAACAGCTCGGTCGCCACAGGCCCCGGCGCCACGGCGTTCACCGTGATCTCGCGGCCACGCAATTCCTTGGCGAATACCTGAGTCAGTGACTCCACTGCCGCCTTGCTGGCGATATACACCGAGTAGTTGGGCAGGTTCATGCCCACGGTGCTGCTGGAGAAATTGACGATACGGCCGCCATCGTTCATGTGCTCGGCCGCCGCGCGCATCGTGTTGAAGGTGCCGCGGGTGTTGATGGCGAACGTGCGCTCGTACAGCTCGTCGCTGGTCTCGGCCAGCGCGACCATCTTCAGGATGCCGGCGTTGTTGACCAGCACATCGACGCTGCCCAGTGCTTTCTCGGTGGTTGCGAACAGCTCCGCCACCTCCAGGGTGCTGGCCACGTCCGCCTTCACCGCGATGGCCTTGCCACCCTGGGCCTGCAATTTCGCCACCAGCGCCTCGGCTTCCGCCGCGCTGCTGGAGTAGTTCACGGCCACGGCAAAGCCATCAGCCACCAAGCGTTCGGCAATCACTGCACCGATGCCACGGGATGCGCCGGTCACAATCGCTACTTTCTGAGTCATGGGTTTCAACCTCGTCGGTAAATGTGAGTACAGCATCGCCCCTTTGGCCGATGGGATAAATACCCAATAGTGGGACTCACGGGTGGTTGGCTGAGGCGTTCACCAAAGCATTCTTGGCGTGCGTGTGAAAATCTCATCCACGCCATTACATTTCGTTAACTGAATAGTTCACGGGTTCATAATGACGTTTTTGACAGGCGCCGGATCGACGGCGTTCGGTTTCTGTCGTCCACTGAAAAACGCCCCCTGATTTGACGAAAATGTCGCCTTTTTGCCCGAAAAAGGCCTCCCTGTAACCTCTTTGCAATAAAAAGCCATTATTGAGACGTGGTTTTATATTCGTTAAAAGAGTAAAAAATTTATGGATATTCCAAAACGGTCTAATTTTTTAAAAACAGTCCTATCGCGAAATGTGAAAAATTCATTAGTCTTCATGCCCGGAGACCCATGTTGATCTTGGGGCCGTGTTCGCCGCGAGGCTGACCGCACATTTGAGTTTTGGCGGACATGCAAAGGTAATGGGGCACTGAAAGATCCCACCGCCAGAACCTAAAAAAAATAGAAATTTCGAGGAGCAACACATGCGTAAGTCGAGTCTGGCCCTGGCCATCGCTGTAGGCGTTCTGGCACAACAAGCGGGTGCAGCAGGTTTCCTGGATGACAGCAAGGCGTCCATCAGTTCGCGTACTGCGTACTACAACAACGACCAGCATGACGGCGGCGCCGACCAGCGCGAAGCAGCTACCATCCTGCGTGGCGATTTCATCTCCGGCTACACCCAGGGCACCGTTGGTTTCGGCCTCGATGTGACCGGCTTCAGCGCCCTGTACATCGGCGGCGACAACAAGCACACCGCCAACAACTCGTTCTTCCCAGGCGGCGCTGGCGATGCAGACAGCACCTTCAGCTCGGCCGGTGCGACCGCCAAGCTGAAGATCTCCAAGACTGAATTCAAGTACGGCAACACCCTGGCGCCGAACCTGCCGATCCTTGTAGCGAACGACGGTCGTGTAGCGCCGCAAATGTTCGAAGGTGGCATGATCACCTCCAAGGACATCGACACCCTGACCCTGACCGCCGGCCAATTGGGCCAGCAGCGCGGCCGTGCGTCGAGCAACTACACCAGCATGAGCATCAACGGTGCCCGCTTCGACAGCAACAAGTTCACCTTTGCTGGCGGCGACTGGAAAGCGACCAAAGACCTGACCCTGCAGTACTACTTCGCCAACCTGGAAGATTTCTACAAGCAGAACTTCTTCGGCGCCCTGCACGTTTGGCAGATCGACAAGGATCAGTCGTTCAAGACTGACTTCCGCTTCTTCAACACCACTTCCGATGGCGCGAACAAGGACCACACCGGTGGCTACCTGTTCAACGGCAACGGCGGCTATGCTGGCGACGGCGAAGTCGACAACAAGATGGGCATTCTGCAGTTCACCTACACCCTCGGCGGCCACCAGTTCTTCCTGGGCCACCAGCGTGTATCGGATAGCGGCGGCTTCACGTACATGAACAGCGGCAGCATGACCGAGGGCACCAACGGTACCACCGGTAACGGCGGCGTCAGCTTCTACTCGTTCACCGATGCCATGGTCAGCGGCTTCAACAAAGCCGGTGAAAACACCACCTTCGGCCAGTACACCTACGACTTCGCTCGCCTGGGCGTCCCTGGTCTGAAAGCTTCGGCAGCCTACCTGTCCGGTCATGACATCCGTCCTGCGACCTCGGCTGGCAAGCGTACCGACGAGAACGAAACCGATCTGCGCGTCGACTACGTGATCCAGTCCGGTGCTCTGAAAGGCCTGGGTACTTCGGTGCGTCACGGTATCTACAGCGGCGACTTCGCGGGTACCCAGAACACCAACCAGACTCGCGTGTTCGTAAACTACACCTACACCTTCTGGTAAGCAGCAGGTTGTAGCAAGTAGCTGAAAACCCGCCCGGAGCGTGCTCCCGGCGGGTTTTTTCATGCCAGGCGTTTGGGTTGTTGCCGAAGAGCTCGCAGGCTACGCCAGCTCCTACACGATCGCGTTCAGCCCAATATCGCCGGCTGTGAATACCGCTTGTGTAGGAGCTGGCGCAGCCTGCGAGCTCTTGATTTTTTTAGACCACCAGAGAATAAGCAAGGCACTATCAATTCCTTTCCTTCCCCGCCCCCGCGCTGCACAGTAGCTCCACAACCCGCACGGAGCCCACGACCATGACCATCCGCCTCGGCGACATCGCCCCCGACTTCCAGCAGGATTCCAGTACCGGCCCCATCCACTTCCATGAATGGCTGGGCAACCAGTGGGGCGTGCTGTTCTCCCATCCCGCCGACTTCACCCCCGTGTGCACCACCGAGCTGGGCCTGACCGCCAAGCTCAAGGACGAATTCGCCCAGCGCAACGTCAAGGCCATCGCGCTCTCGGTCGACCCGGTCGATTCGCACCAGCGCTGGATCGGCGACATCAACGAAACCCAGAACACCCAGGTCAACTTCCCGATCCTGGCCGACGCCGACCGCAAGGTGTCGGAGCTCTACGACCTGATCCACCCCAATGCCAGCGAAACCCTCACCGTGCGTTCGCTGTTCATCATCGACCCGAACAAGAAAGTGCGCCTGATCATCACCTACCCGGCCAGTACCGGGCGCAATTTCAATGAAATTCTGCGGGTCATCGACTCGCTGCAGCTCACCGACAGCCACAAGGTGGCGACCCCAGCCAACTGGCAGGACGGTGACGAAGTGGTGATCGTGCCGTCGCTCAAAGACGAAGCGGAGATCGCCCAGCGCTTTCCCAGGGGCTACCGCGCGGTCAAGCCGTATCTGCGCCTGACCCCGCAGCCGAATCGTTAGTGCGTGTTTGCCTAGGGGCGCTACGGCGCCCTTTTTTTTCGCTCAGGCACCTATATCTCTTTAAGGAATAACTAAATGAATAAATATGATTTATGGATATATAAATGCACTGGTAAGGTTCTCCCATCAAAGCGGTCGCCCAGCGCCGCAAACAGTTGAAGGAAGTGTCGCGATGTTGGTCGTAGCCCTTGGTGGAAGTCCCAGTCAGCGTTCCCGTTCCGGTGTTCTCCTGGAGCGGGCCAAGCATGCCCTGCAGCGCAAGGGCGCCGAAGTGGTGACCTACCAGGTGCGCGACTTCAATGCCGAAGACCTGCTGCATGCGCGCTTCGACAGCCCGCAGGTGGTGGACTTCATCGAGACCGTGGAGCGTGCCGACGGCTTGCTTGTCGCCACGCCGATCTACAAGGCGGCCTACTCCGGCGCGTTGAAGACCTTGCTGGACCTGCTGCCCGAGCGCGCCCTGAGCGGCAAGGTGGTATTGCCGATCGCCACCGGCGGCAGCATCGCCCACTTGCTGGCCGTCGACTACGCGCTCAAGCCGGTGCTGGCGGCGCTCAAGGCCCAGGAAACCTTGCAGGGCATTTTCGCCGACGACAGCCAGATCGCCTACGGCCAGGGCAGCGCGCCGGCGCAGTTGGTACCCGCGCTGGAAGAGCGCCTGGAAGCGGCCCTTGCCGAGTTTCACCAGGCCGTCGCCAGCCGGCCCACGCCGCTGGACCCGAGCCTGCTCAACGAACGCCTGCTGAGTGCCCGCTGGAGCATTTGAGCGGCGAACAACACGGCCACTGCATGACGTACGCGCCTCTGGTTTTCAGGGGCGCTGGGACCTCTACACCTGAAGGAAAGCGCACAATGCGTACAGTTCTGATGCGTCGCGGCCTGGTGGCACTGTTTGCCGCTGCCGTTTCGTTCGCCGCCATCACCCAGGCCCAGGCTGAAACCCTGCGCATCGGTTATCAGAAATACGGCACCCTGGTGCTGCTCAAGGCCAAGGGCACCCTGGAAAAGCGCCTCGCGGCCCAGGGTGTGGACGTCAAGTGGACCGAATTCCCCGGTGGCCCGCAGCTGCTGGAAGGCCTCAATGTGGGCTCCATCGATTTCGGCGTAACCGGCGAAACCCCGCCCGTGTTCGCCCAGGCCGCCAAGGCTGACCTGGTGTACGTGGCCTACGAGCCGCCAGCGCCTACCAGTGAAGCCATCCTGGTACCCAAGGATTCGCCGATCCAGTCCGTGGCCGACTTGAAGGGCAAGAAAGTCGTGCTCAACAAGGGCTCCAACGTGCACTACCTGCTGGTGCGCGCGCTGCAGGACGCCGGGCTGAAATACACCGACATCCAGACCGTGTTCCTGCCGCCCGCCGATGCCCGCGCGGCCTTCGAGCGTGGCGCCGTGGACGCCTGGGTGATCTGGGACCCCTACCAGGCCGCTGCCGAACAACAACTGCAGGCGCGCACGTTGAAAGACGGCACCCATCTGGTCGACAACCACCAGTTCTACCTGGCCACCCGGCCCTACGCCAAGGCGCACCCGGACGTGATCGAAGCGCTAGTCGATGAGGTGCGCAAAGTGGGCGAATGGTCCAAGGCCAACCCCACCGAAGTGACCGCACAGGTGGCGCCGTTGCTGGGCCTGCCGGTCGATATCACCCTCACGACGGTCAAGCGCCAGGGCTTCGGTGCCCAGTACCTGACACCCGCCGTGGTCGACGCCCAGCAGAAGATCGCCGACGCCTTCTACCAGCTGAAACTGATTCCCCAACCCTTGAGCATCAAGGACGTGGTGTGGACGCCGCCTGCCGCGGTCGCCGCCAAACAGTAACAACCAGTGCCGGGGCGCGCTTCGGCTTGAGTCATCGAAAGGGAGACAACTTCACATGAGCCTCAATATTTTCTGGTTCCTGCCCACCCACGGCGACGGCCACTACCTGGGCACCTCCGACGGCGCTCGCGCCGTGGACCACGGTTACCTGCAGCAGATCGCCCAAGCGGCCGATCGCCTGGGCTTCGGCGGCGTACTGATCCCCACTGGCCGTTCCTGCGAAGATTCCTGGCTGGTGGCGGCATCGCTGATTCCTGTGACCCAGCGCCTGAAATTCCTGGTAGCCCTGCGCCCCGGCATCATTTCGCCGACCGTGGCCGCCCGCCAGGCCGCGACCCTGGACCGCCTGTCCAACGGCCGCGCGCTGTTCAACCTGGTGACCGGTGGCGACCCTGAAGAACTCTCCGGCGACGGCCTGTTCCTCACCCACGAAGAACGCTACGAAGCCTCGGTGGAGTTCACCCGCATCTGGCGCCGCGTGCTGGAAGGCGAAACCGTCGACTACGACGGCAAGCACATCACCGTCAAAGGCGCCAAGCTGCTCTACCAGCCCGTGCAGCAGCCACGGCCGCCGCTGTATTTCGGTGGTTCTTCCGATGCCGCCCAGGACCTCGCCGCCGAACAGGTCGAGTTGTACCTGACCTGGGGCGAACCGCCTGCCGCCGTGGCCGAGAAGATCGCCCAGGTACGCGAGAAGGCCGCGCGCCAAGGCCGCACCGTGCGCTTCGGCATCCGCCTGCACGTGATCGTGCGGGAAACCAACGACGAGGCGTGGAAAGCCGCCGAGCGCCTGATCTCCCACGTCGACGACGAAACCATTGCCCGTGCGCAGAAGTCCTTCGCCCGTTTCGACTCGGTCGGTCAGCAACGCATGGCTGCCCTGCATGGCGGCAACAAGGACAAGCTGGAAATCAGCCCCAACCTCTGGGCCGGCGTCGGCCTGGTGCGCACCGGGGCCGGTACCGCGCTGGTGGGGGACGGGCCGACCGTGGCTGCGCGCGTGAAGGAATACGCCGAGCTGGGCATCGACACCTTCATCTTCTCGGGCTATCCGCACCTGGAAGAATCCTACCGGGTAGCGGAGCTGCTGTTCCCGCACCTGGACGTCGCCCCGCAGGAAACCCCCGGTGCAGGCCGCAAGGTCAGTGCCGCTGGCGAAGTGGTCGCCAACGATTACGCGCCCACTGCGGCCAAGCGTTGAGGAGTCTGTAATGAGCAAGCCTGTCCACCCCGTGGTGCAGCGAATCGCACCCTGGATCCTGCCGGTGCTGTTGTTTGCCGGCTGGCAGTTGGCGGTCACCGCTGGCTGGCTGTCGACGCGCATCCTGCCGGCGCCGAGCGCGGTGCTGGAAGCCGGTGTCTCGCTGGTGCGCAGCGGTGAAATCTGGACTCACCTGGCCATCAGCGGCTACCGCGCGGGCGTCGGCTTCCTGATTGGCGGCAGCATCGGCCTGGTCCTCGGCTTTATCACTGGCCTCTCGGCCTGGGGTGAGCGCCTGCTGGACAGTTCGGTGCAGATGATCCGCAACGTGCCGCACCTGGCGCTGATTCCCTTGGTGATCCTGTGGTTCGGCATTGACGAGTCGGCGAAGATTTTCCTTGTCGCCCTGGGCACGGTGTTCCCGATCTACCTCAACACCTACCACGGCATCAAGAACGTCGACCCAGCGCTGGTGGAGATGTCGCGCAGCTATGGCCTGTCCGGTTTCGCGCTGTTCCGCCAGGTGATTCTGCCGGGTGCGCTGCCCTCGATCCTGGTCGGTGTGCGCTTCGCCCTGGGCTTCATGTGGCTGACGCTGATCGTCGCCGAAACCATTTCCGCCAGCTCCGGCATCGGCTACCTGGCCATGAATGCCCGGGAGTTCCTGCAGACCGACGTCGTGGTCCTGGCCATCGTGATGTACGCCATTCTCGGCAAGCTCGCCGACCTCGCTGCCCGCGGCCTGGAGCGCGTATGGCTGCGCTGGCACCCGGCGTATCAAGTGAAGAAGGGAGGTGCGGCATGACCGTTCTCAACGCTCAGGCTGGCGCCTTGCTGGAAGGCACGCCGCTCACCGTACAAGGCCTGCGTAAATCCTTTGGCTCGCGGGAAGTGCTCAAGGGCATCGACCTGCAGATTCCCGCCGGGCAGTTCGTCGCCATCGTTGGCCGCAGCGGCTGTGGCAAGAGCACCTTGCTGCGCTTGCTGGCCGGCCTAGACGATGCCACCGAAGGGCAGTTGCTGGCTGGCAGCTCGACCTTGGCCGACGCGCGCCAGGACACCCGCCTGATGTTTCAGGAAGCGCGGCTGCTGCCGTGGAAGAAGATCATCGACAACGTCGGCCTGGGGCTCAAGGGCGACTGGCGGCCCAAGGCACTGAAGGCGCTGGAGGAGGTCGGCCTGGCGGAGCGCGCGAACGAGTGGCCGGCGGCCTTGTCCGGTGGCCAGAAGCAGCGTGTGGCCCTGGCCCGCGCCCTGATCCACCAGCCGCGCCTGCTGTTGCTCGACGAGCCGCTGGGCGCGCTGGATGCCCTGACCCGTATCGAGATGCAACAGCTGATCGAGCGCCTGTGGCAGCAGCACGGCTTCACTGTGCTGCTGGTGACCCACGACGTCAGCGAGGCGGTGGCCGTGGCCGACCGCGTGATCCTGATCGAAGACGGTGAGGTCGGCCTCGACCTTGCCGTCGACCTGCCCCGCCCACGCCCCCGCGCTTCCCACGCCTTGTCGGTGTTGGAAGCCCAGGTGCTGGACCGCGTACTGGCGCTGCCCGGCAACCCGCCGGCGGCCGAAACCGTTTCACCCCTGCCCACGCAATTGCGTTGGGCCTACTGATCCCACTGAAGGAATACGCACATGACTATCAAGGCCATCAACGTTCGCAACCAGTTCAAAGGCACCGTGAAAGAAATCATCGAAGGCCCGGTACTGTCGGAAATCGACGTGCAGACCGCCTCCGGTGTCGTCACTTCGGTCATCACCACCCGCTCCGTGAAAGAGCTGGAACTGGCGGTGGGCAGCGAAGTGATCGCGTTCGTGAAATCCACTGAAGTGTCGATTGCCAAGCTGTAAGGCCAAGCGGCGACGAGGCCCTTGGGGCCTCAACGCTTCGGCAATACCGGGGGCAGATACAACCCCAGGTAGGCGTCCACCACCCGCATGCCTTCTTCGGCCATGCGCGGCGTAATCTCGCCATGCAATTGCACCGAGCGCGCATATACCCTATCCCCCAATTCCATCGCCAGGGCGAACACATCGACCTCGTCGCTTAACGGCGGCAGTTCGAAATGGCGGTCGAACAGCTGTTGCAGCATGGCACCCAGCTCAAGGTCGTGTAGGCGGTCGGCCTGCAGCACTTCACTCAGGCCGTGCTGGGCCAGGATCAGCTGGCGCGCGGCGGCGTCTTCGCTGTAGATGGCGAGCATGCGCTGCTCCACAAGGCGCGACAGGTCACGCCAGCTGTCCAGCGCTGCATGATCGATGGGCGCCTGCAGGCAAGCACGAAAAGCGCGGTGCACATCGGCCGTCAGGGCTTCCAGCAGCGCCGGCACGCTGGCGAAAAAGTGGTACACGGACGATGGTGGAATCTGCGCGCGGTCGGCGACGCTGTAGATCGACAGGTTCGCTACCCCCTCGCTGGCCAGCAGGCCGCGGGCGGCCGCGAGAATGGCCTCGATGCGCGCTTGGCTGCGCGCGCGCGGCTTGCGCAGGGGCGTGGGATGGCTCATGGTCGGTCTCCGGGGCAGGGCGCTTGCATTGTAGCGTCATGTGCGCAGGATTCGGCGCTTTCCCTTGGGCTCGGGGCGGTGGACGTAAAAGCCTTCGAGGTCACTGGTGGGCGTCGCGTCATCGCAACCCCAGTGGCTGGAATGGTGAATATAGCGCTCGGCGAGCAGGGCTTCTTCAGCGCTGCTCAAGCCCATATCAGCGCTACCGTCATGAGCCCAGCGGCTGGCGTATGCCTGCAGTTTGGCTACCACCGGCTGCAGCTCCGGACGATATTGGCCTGGCGGTAATTCACCGAGTGGCACGCCTTCGACGCAGGCAAGCTGGTGCATGATTTCCAGCGCGACCTGAGCCAGGTCATTACGTATTACCCGGCGCCCTTCGACGGCTGCGTATACATGAGCCTCAGCCGTTCGTGGGTCGCGGGCGGGTGCTTTGTGGGTCCAGGCTCGGGTACGGTAATCGAAGCCCCAACTGGATCGCTGTGCCTGGTATTGCCTGAGTAGCGCGAGGGTGCGCCCGTAACTCGCGGCCTTGGAAAGTGGCAGGTGGCCCGGGCTCAAGCTGCGGTCGGGGCGGGTCAACAGCAGCCGCTCCTCTGTCTCGGGTGGGTAGCCGCCGCCGATATCGGCGTGAGCGCCAGGTAGCGGCAGGTCGTGGCGACCCGCGCTGGATAACGGAAAGTTGCAGCGCAGTTCGTCGCGGGCGACCAAATGCACAATGCGCCGCGCCACGCCTTCGGGCAGTTGCAGTTGTGGCGAAGTGCCAAGGCTGATGATCGAGGCCACGGTATCGAACAGCCCCATAAAGCGTACCTGCAATGCGTTTTCCAAGTCTGGCAGCGCCGCACGGATCGTCGCGTTACTGCGCAGCAGTGTGCACAACGTCCCTTTTTCCCCGGCGTGCAGGTCGTTGGCGAAATGGCGGGCACAGGCCGCGCCCCGGCTGAAGCCGAACAGGTCAACTTCGACGCTGATTGCCCCAGCGTGTGCACGCCCCTCCAGCCAGCCTTCCAGGCGCTTTACCAGCCGCTCTTGGGCTTGCGCTATCCGTGCCTCCCAACCCAGCTCGCCGGCGCCAGTAGCCATCGCGACGGCGGCATCGGGTTGGCCGTCACGGGTGCCGATGCCCTCGATGTAAAGGCTGAGGCAATCGAAGTGTGGGGCGTTGGGGTACAGCTTGAACAGGCGGGCAATATGGCTGGAATGGTGGACGTCGGCGTTGGCGACGTTGTTGCCAGTCCCATCGAAGAACAGTCCCATGCGAAGGAGGATAGTAGGGGAGGACATGATGCGAACCTGTCGAAGATCGAAAGGTGCATCGTTGGAGAATCTTCAGCTCACGGGACCGTGTCCCGGGCGTTACGGGTTGTAAGAATTTTCGACTGGCGAACCAAGAGCCGTGGCAGGACTGTGTCGGGTGACGACACAGCCCTCCACGCACCGCTTACACGGTATGCAGGTACCAGTTGTACTCAAGGTCGGAGATGGAGTGCTCGAACTCTTCCAGCTCGCTTTCCTTGCAGGCGACGAAAATATCGATGTATTTCGGATCGATATAACGGGCCATGACTTCGCTGTCGTCCAACTCGCGCAGGGCATCGCGCAGGTTGTTGGGCAGGCTTTGCTCGTTCTGCTCGTAGGAGTTGCCTTCCACCGGTGGTGGCGGCTCGACCTTGTTGGTCAGGCCGTGGTGCACGCCCGCCAGCACCGAAGCCATCAGCAGGTACGGGTTGGCGTCGGCACCGGCGACCCGGTGTTCGATACGGACCGCGTCGGCACTGCCGGTCGGTACGCGCACGGCCACAGTGCGGTTGTCCAGGCCCCAGGAGGGCGAGTTCGGCACATAGAACTGGGCGCCGAAACGGCGGTACGAGTTGACGTTAGGGCACAGGAACGCCATCTGCGCGGGCAGGGTCTCGAGCACACCGCCGATTGCATGGCGCAATGCGGCGTTCTGCTCGGGATCCTCACTGGTGAAGATGTTCTTGCCTTCTTTGTCCAGGATCGAGATATGCACATGCAGGCCGTTGCCTGCCTGCCCCGGGTAGGGCTTGGCCATGAAGGTGGTGTCCATCTCATGGTCGTAGGCGATGTTCTTGATCAGGCGCTTGAGCAGCACGGCGTAGTCGCAGGCGCGAATCGGGTCGGCGACATGGTGCAGGTTGACTTCGAACTGCGCGGGGGCGCTTTCCTTGACGATGGCATCGGCGGGAATGCCCTGCTCCTTGGCACCTTCGAGGATGTCCTGGAGGCAGTCGACATACTCGTCGAGGTCGTCGATCAGGTACACCTGCGTGGAGTGCGGGCGTTTGCCGGAAATCGGCGAGCGCGGCGGCTGTGGCCGGCCGTTCACGTTTTCCTGGTCGATCAGGTAGAACTCGAGCTCGAACGCGGCGCAGATGGTCAGGCCCATGTCGTCGAACTTGCTCACCACCTGACGCAGCACTTCACGGGGGTCGGCGAAGAACGGCTCGCCTTCGATCTCGTGCATGGTCATCAGCAGCTGCGCGGTGGGGCGCTTCTGCCAGGGTTCGTTGCACAGGGTGTCGGGAATCGGGTAGCAGATGCGATCGGCGTCTCCGATGTCCAGGCCCAGGCCGGTGCTTTCCACCGTCGAGCCGTTGATGTCCAGTGCAAAAAGGGAGGCAGGCAGGTTGATGCCTTTCTCGTAAACCTTGTGGAGACTGGTGCGTTCTATGCGTTTGCCACGCACCACACCATTCATATCTGCGATCAGAAGGTCGACGTACAGAACCTCAGGATGTTCCTTAAGGAATGCGTTCGCTTCGTTCAGCTGAACGGCACGCGGGGGTACCGACATGATGCAACACCTTTGTTGTTAAAAATATCAATCATTGGGCTACAGCTGTTTCAGTCAATCCGAAAGGCGTGTTGAAGTCAAGTGAGCCCACTTTTGCCCTAAAAAAGCGCTGAAAAGCCTTTTTTGCCGCAATTCGGGGCGTTGATGATGCAATTTACGGGACGCGAGTGCTCTTTTTCAGTGGGGTTCATTTCCCCTGTATGGGGGGAGTTGTGTAAAAAAATGAACAAGGCTAAGCTCGGTGGCAACCCATAACAGCAAAAATAAAGGGGGACATCATGTTTACAAGGCATTCAGCCCTTGCCCTGGCCGATATTCTTGACAGCCATCCGTGCTCACCGCTCAAGCCCGCTGCTTTTACTCTAGAACCCTATCGCCACCTCGGCCATGCCGGTAATACCCGCATCGTTTCGCCGTGGGTGCGTCGTCGCGTCACAGACCATACTACCCTATCCCCAGTGCCGAGCGGTGGCCGCGCCAAATGCCGGGGAAACCTGCGCAGGGGCGCGGCAGGCCTGGCTTTTGCACTAACAGGGCAACGGCCGGTCACACCAATCGACACCTGACAGGCGTATTTTCAGAGCGCAGCCACTGGCTAGCGTGGCAATGTATTCACCGCAGCACAACACGACGCCCATGCGTCAAACAGTGCCTGGGCCCATGATGGGGCCGGGTTTCTACCTCCTGAGGTCTTTATGAGCACCAACCTCGACCAGCTCACCGATTGGTTGAAACAGCACAAGATCACCGAAGTCGAATGCTTGATCAGCGACTTGACCGGCATCACCCGCGGCAAAATCTCGCCCACCAACAAGTTCATTGCCGAAAAGGGCATGCGCTTGCCGGAGAGCGTATTGCTGCAGACCGTGACCGGTGACTACGTTGAAGACGAGATCTACTACGAACTGCTCGACCCGGCCGACATCGACATGATCTGCCGCCCCGACGAGAACGCGGTGTTTCTCGTGCCCTGGGCCATAGAGCCCACTGCCCAGGTGATCCACGACACCTACGACAAGCAGGGCAACCCGATCGAGCTGTCGCCCCGCAACGTGCTCAAGAAGGTTCTCAAGCTGTACTCCGACCGCGGCTGGCAGCCCATCGTCGCCCCGGAAATGGAGTTCTACCTCACCAAGCGCTGCGACGACCCGGACTTTCCCCTGCAGCCGCCCATCGGCCGTTCGGGCCGCCCGGAAACCGGCCGCCAGTCGTTCTCCATCGAAGCGGCGAACGAGTTCGACCCGCTGTTCGAAGATGTCTACGACTGGTGCGAAGCCCAGCACCTGGACCTCGACACGCTGATCCACGAAGACGGCACGGCGCAGATGGAAATCAACTTCCGTCACGGCAACGCCCTGCACTTGGCCGACCAGATCCTGGTGTTCAAGCGCACCATGCGCGAGGCGGCGCTCAAGCACAACGTGGCGGCCACCTTCATGGCCAAGCCCATGACCGGCGAGCCCGGCAGCGCGATGCACCTGCACCAGAGCATCATCGACACCAACACCGGCAAGAACATCTTCTCCAACGAAGACGGCACCATGAGCCAGCTGTTCCTCAACCATGTGGGCGGCCTGCAGAAATACATTCCCGAGCTGTTGCCGCTGTTCGCGCCGAACGTCAACTCGTTCCGCCGCTTCCTGCCCGACACTTCGGCGCCGGTGAACGTCGAATGGGGCGAGGAAAACCGCACCGTGGGCCTGCGCGTACCGGATGCCGGGCCGCAGAACCGCCGGGTCGAGAACCGCCTGCCGGGCGCCGATGCCAACCCCTACCTGGCCATCGCCGCCAGCCTGCTGTGCGGCTATATCGGCATGGTCGATGGCATCAACCCAAGTGCGCCGGTGCAGGGCCGTGGCTATGAGCGCCGCAACCTGCGCCTGCCGTTGACCATCGAGGATGCCCTCGAGCGCATGGAGAACAGCGCCACCATCGAGAAGTACCTCGGGCGCAAGTTCATCATCGGCTACGTGGCCGCCAAGCGCGCCGAACACGAGAACTTCAAACGCGTGATCAGTTCGTGGGAGCGCGAGTTCCTGCTGTTCGCCGTCTGATCGCAGCGGGCCCGCCTACGTGGCGGGCCCCTTAACAAGGAGTCTGTAATGAGCGTCAACAGCAACCCGCAAACCCGTGAGTGGCAAGCGCTGAGCAGCGACCACCACCTGGCCCCCTTCAGCGACTACCAGCAGCTCAAGGAAAAAGGCCCGCGGATCATCACCAAGGCCCGGGGCGTGCACCTCTGGGACAGCGAAGGCCACAAGATTCTCGACGGCATGGCCGGCCTCTGGTGCGTGGCCGTAGGCTATGGCCGCGACGAGCTGGCCGAGGTCGCCGCGCGGCAGATGCGCGAACTTCCTTATTACAACCTGTTCTTCCAGACCGCCCACCCGCCCGTGCTCGAGCTGTCGAAAGTGATCGCCGAGCTGGCACCCGCCGGCATGAGCCACGTGTTCTTCACCGGCTCCGGCTCCGAAGGCAACGACACCGTCCTGCGCATGGTTCGCCACTACTGGGCGCTCAAGGGCCAGCCGCAGAAGAAAGTCATCATCGGCCGCATCAACGGCTACCACGGCTCCACGGTGGCGGGGGCGAGCCTGGGCGGCATGGTGGGCATGCACGAGCAGGGCGACCTGCCGATTCCGGGCATCGTGCACATCCCGCAGCCGTACTGGTTCGGCGAAGGCGGCGACATGAGCCCCGACGAATTCGGCATCTGGGCCGCCGAGCAACTGGAGAAGAAGATTCTCGAAGTGGGCGAGGAAAATGTCGCGGCCTTTATCGCCGAGCCAATCCAGGGCGCCGGCGGGGTGATCATTCCGCCTGACAGCTACTGGCCGAAGATCAAGGAAATCCTCGCCCGTTACGACATCCTGTTCGTCGCCGACGAGGTGATCTGCGGTTTCGGCCGTACCGGCGAATGGTTCGGCAGCGATTACTACGACCTCAAGCCCGACCTGATGACCATCGCCAAGGGCCTGACCTCCGGCTATATCCCCATGGGCGGCGTGATCGTGCGCGACGAAGTGGTCAAGGTGATCAGCCAGGGCGGCGATTTCAACCACGGCTTCACCTATTCCGGGCACCCGGTAGCCGCCGCCGTGGCCCTGGAAAACATCCGCATCCTGCGCGATGAACAAATCGTAACGCGGGCCAAAGCTGAAACGGCACCCTATTTGCAGAAGCGTTTGCGCGAGCTCAACGACCACCCGCTGGTGGGCGAAGTCCGCGGCCTGGGGCTGCTGGGCGCGATCGAGCTGGTCCGTGACAAGGCCACCCGCGCGCGCTATGAAGGCAAAGGTGTCGGCATGATCTGCCGGCAGTTCTGCTTCGACAACGGGCTGATCATGCGAGCGGTAGGTGACACCATGATCATCGCGCCGTCGCTGGTCATCACCAAGGCCGAAATCGACGAGTTGGTCGAGAAGGCGCGCAAGTGCCTGGACCTCACTCTCGAAGCGGTGAATGGCTAATGCTAGGCTTGCCGACGGGGCGCAGGAGCTGGGGGCTCCCCGTTGGAACACACGTGATTTTCTAAAAGAATCTGGAGCGTTGAAGCATGAAGAAATTTGGCAAGTCCCTCCTCGCCATGTCCCTGCTGGGTGTGATGGCTGGTGCAGCACACGCGGACGACAAAGTGCTGCACGTGTACAACTGGTCTGACTACATCTCGCCAGACACCACCAAGGATTTCGAGGCGGCGACGGGGATCAAGGTCGTCTACGACGTATACGACAGCAACGAAACCCTGGAAGCCAAGCTGCTGGCGGGCAAGTCCGGCTACGACATCGTGGTGCCGTCGAACAACTTCCTGGCCAAGCAGATCAAGGCTGGCGTCTACCTGCCGCTGGACAAGTCCAAGCTGCCAGGTTGGGAAAACCTGAACAAGAACCTGCTGAAAGCGGTTTCCGTCAGCGACCCGAACAATGCCCACGCCTTCCCGTACCTGTGGGGCACCATCGGCATCGGCTACAACCCGGACAAGGTCAAGGCCGCACTGGGCGCCGATGCACCGGTCAATTCCTGGGACCTGCTGTTCAAGCCTGAGTACGCCGACAAGCTGAAAGGCTGCGGTATCAGCTTCCTCGACTCACCGACCGAAATGCTGCCGGTGGCGCTGCATTACCTCGGCTTGCCAACCGACTCCCAGAAAAAGGAAGACATCGAGAAAGCCAAAGCGCTGTTCCTCAAGGTCCGCCCGAACGTCGCCTACTTCCACTCGTCCAAGTACATCTCCGACCTGGCCAACGGCAACATCTGCGTAGCTGTGGGCTACTCGGGTGACATCATCCAGGCCAAGTCCCGCGCCAAGGAAGCCGGTGACAAGGTGCACGTCAGCTACAGCATTCCGAAGGAAGGCGCAGGCAGCTTCTACGACATGGTCGCCATCCCTAAAGATGCCGAAAACGTCGAAGGTGCCTACAAGTTCATGAACTTCCTGCTACAGCCGGAAAACATGGCGAAAATCTCCAACGCCGTGGCCTACCCGAACGGCAACGACAAGGCTACGCCGATGGTTGACGAAGCCATCCGTGAAGACAAGGGCATCTACCCACCGGCCGATGTGCAGGCCAAGCTGTATGCCATCGCCGATCTGCCAGCGGCGACCCAGCGTGAAATGACTCGCGCCTGGACCCAGATCAAAACGGGCAAATAACCCGCGCTGAACCGCCGGCCAGGTACTTCGGTGCCTGGCCACTACGGCAAATCACGATTTTTTTTGCTGGATGAGTTTTTCAAATGTACGGTACGCCGATTCTGCAGTACGGCCGGCCGACTGCCGCCTGACAAGAGCACATTGAGAGGATCTCCCCTTTGGCTATTTCTTTATTTCGCAAGGCTTTACTGGCAAGCGCCGGGTTGACGCTGGCCGTCAGCATCCAGGCCGCCCCCACCGTACATATTTATAACTGGTCGGATTACATCGGCGAGACCACCCTGGCCGATTTCGAGAAAGCCACCGGCATCAAGCCGGTGATGGATGTCTTCGACTCCAACGAAACCCTGGAAGGCAAGCTGCTGGCCGGCCACACCGGCTACGACATCGTGGTGCCCTCCAACCATTTCCTCGGCAAGCAGATCAAGGCCGGCGCCTTCCAGAAACTGGACCGCTCGCAGCTGCCCAACTGGCAGAACCTCGACCCGGCCCTGATGAAACGCCTGGAAGCCAACGACCCCGGCAACCAGTACGCCGTGCCCTACCTGTGGGGCACCAACGGCATCGGCTACAACGTCGACAAGGTCAAGAAAGCCCTGGGCGTGGACCACATCGATTCCTGGGCCGTGCTGTTCGAGCCTGAGAACATGAAGAAGCTGCAGAAATGCGGCGTCGCCTTCCTCGACTCGGCGGACGAAATGCTGCCCACCGTACTCAAGTACATGGGCTTGGACCCCAACAGCACCAACCCCGAAGACTACAAGAAGGCCGAAGCCAAGTTGATGGCCGTGCGCCCTTACGTGACCTACTTCAGCTCGTCGAAGTACATCACCGACCTGGCCAACGGCGACATCTGCGTGGCCGCCGGCTTCTCCGGCGACGTGTTCCAGGCCCGCACACGTGCCAAAGAGGCCGGCAAGAACGTCAACATCGCCTACGCCATTCCCAAAGAGGGCGGCGCGCTGTGGTTCGACATGCTGGCCATCCCTGCCGACTCCGAAAACGTCAAGCAGGCCCATGCCTTCATCAACTACATCCTGCAACCTGAGGTGATCGCCAAGGTCAGTGACTACGTGGGCTACGCCAACCCGACGCCGAAGTCCACGGAGTTCATGGAGGCGTCGGTGCACACCGACCCGACCGTTTACCCGTCCCAGGAAACCCTGGACAAGATGTACGTGAGCACCGAATTGCCACCCAAGATCCAGCGCATCATGACGCGCAGCTGGACCAAGGTAAAAACCGGCAAGTAAATCTATACCCGCCTGCCCGCACAGGGCAGGCACCAATTTTTGTGGGGAGTTTCGTTAATGGCCGTTGCCTCCAGTGCCTATAAGAAAGCCCTCGAAGGCGACCGGACACCCAAGCAGGTGCTGGTCAAGATCGATCGGGTGACGAAGAAGTTCGATGAGACGGTTGCCGTGGACGACGTGTCCCTGCAAATCAACAAAGGTGAGATCTTCGCGCTGCTCGGCGGCTCGGGTTCGGGCAAGTCGACGCTGCTGCGCATGCTCGCCGGCTTCGAGCGGCCCACCGAAGGGCGCATCTTCCTCGACGGCGTGGACATCACCGACATGCCGCCGTACGAGCGGCCGATCAACATGATGTTCCAGTCCTATGCGCTGTTCCCGCACATGACCGTGGCGCAGAACATCGCCTTCGGCCTGAAGCAGGACAAGATGTCGTCTTCGGAGGTGGATGCGCGCGTGGCTGAAATGCTCAAGCTGGTGCAGATGAGCCAATACGCCAAGCGCAAGCCGCACCAGTTGTCCGGCGGCCAGCGCCAGCGCGTGGCCCTGGCCCGTTCGCTGGCCAAGCGGCCCAAGCTGCTGCTGCTCGATGAGCCCATGGGTGCCCTGGACAAGAAGCTGCGCTCGCAGATGCAGCTTGAGCTGGTGGAGATTATCGAGCGCGTGGGCGTGACCTGCGTGATGGTGACCCACGATCAGGAAGAGGCCATGACCATGGCCCAGCGCATCGCCATCATGCACCTGGGCTGGATCGCCCAGATCGGCAGCCCTATCGATATCTACGAAACCCCCACCAGCCGCCTGGTGTGCGAGTTCATCGGCAACGTCAACCTGTTCGACGGCGAAGTGATCGAAGACATGGAAGGCCATGCCCTGATCGCCAGCCCCGAGCTGGAACGCAGCATCTACGTGGGCCACGGCGTCAGCACCTCGGTGCAGGACAAGCGCGTGACCTACGCCATTCGCCCGGAAAAACTGCTGGTGACCACCGAGCAGCCGGCCCACGAGTACAACTGGTCGCGCGGCAAGGTGCATGACATCGCCTACCTTGGCGGCCACTCGGTGTTCCACGTCGAGCTACCCTGCGGCAAGCTGGTGCAGTCGTTCGTGGCCAACGCCGAACGCCGCGGCGCGCGGCCGACCTGGGACGACGAAGTGTTCGTGTGGTGGGAAGACGACAGCGGCGTGGTGCTGCGCTCATGAACACAGCCAAATTCAAGCAACGGCTTTGGCGGGTGGTGCCCGGCGGGCGGCAGGCTGTGATCGGCGTCCCTTTTATCTGGCTGTTCCTGTTCTTCATGTTGCCGTTCTTCATCGTGCTGAAGATCAGCTTCGCCGAAGCCGACGTGGCCATTCCGCCGTATACCGAAATCATGTCGTATGTCGACGACAAGCTGCAGGTGGCCCTGAACATGGGCAATTACCTGCTGCTGACCGGCGACGACCTGTACATCGATGCCTACTGGGGCTCGCTGAAGATGGCCTTTATCAGCACGCTGTTGTGCCTGCTGATCGGCTATCCCATGGCCTATGCCATGTCCACGGCGAAGAAGGAAAGCCAGACGGTATTGCTGCTGTTGATCATGATGCCGACCTGGACGGCTATCCTGATCCGCGTGTACGCGTGGATGGGCATCCTCAGCAATAACGGGCTGCTCAACGGTTTCCTGATGTGGACCGGGATCATCAGCCAGCCATTGCAGATCCTCAACACCAACCTGGCGGTGTACATCGGCATCGTCTATTCGTACCTGCCGTTCATGATCCTGCCGCTGTTCGCCAACCTGGTGAAGCATGACCAGAGCTTGCTGGAAGCCGCCTCGGACCTGGGTTCGAGCACGTTCAACAGCTTCTGGAAGATCACCGTGCCGCTGTCGAAGAACGGCATCATCGCCGGCTGCATGCTGGTATTCATTCCGGTGGTGGGCGAGTTCGTCATCCCCGAGCTGCTGGGCGGCCCGGAAACCCTGATGATCGGCCGCGTACTGTGGCAGGAGTTCTTCAGTAACCGTGACTGGCCGGTGGCTTCGGCGCTGGCGGTGGTGATGCTGCTGATCCTGATCATTCCGATCGTGCTGTTCAACCGCAGTCAGGCCAAGGAACTGGAGGGCAAGATATGAAAGGCTTCAAGTTCTCGAAGTTCATGCTGATATTCGGCCTGGCGTTCATCTACGTGCCGATGCTGATTCTGGTGATCTACTCGTTTAACGCCTCGCGGCTGGTAACGGTATGGGGCGGCTGGTCGGTGAACTGGTACACCGGCCTGCTGGACAACACCCAGCTGATTTCGTCGGTGGGGCGCTCGCTACAGATCGCCGCTTGCACGGCGGTGTCGGCGGTAATTCTGGGCACCCTGGCGGCCTTCGTGCTGACGCGTATTTCGCGCTTCAAGGGCCGCGACCTGTTTGGCGGCATGGTCACCGCGCCACTGGTGATGCCGGACGTGATCACCGGTCTGTCGCTGTTGCTGCTGTTCGTGGCGATGGCGCAGTGGATCGGCTGGCCGCAGGAACGGGGGTTGATGACCATCTGGATCGCCCACACTACCTTCTGTACTGCCTACGTGGCGGTGGTGGTGTCGTCGCGCCTGCGTGAGCTGGACCTGTCCATCGAAGAGGCGGCCATGGACCTGGGCGCGCGGCCGTGGAAGGTGTTCATGCTGATCACCATTCCGATGATCGCGCCGTCGTTGGCGGCGGGGGCGATGATGTCGTTCGCGCTGTCGCTGGACGACCTGGTACTGGCCAGCTTCGTGTCGGGCCCGGGTTCGACGACCCTGCCGATGGAAGTGTTCTCGGCGGTGCGCCTGGGCGTGAAGCCGGAGATCAACGCGGTGGCCAGCTTGATTCTGCTGGTGGTGGGTACCTTTACCTTTATCGTCTGGTTCTTTACCCGCCGCGCTGAACTGCAACGGCGCCGGGCAATCCAACAGGCCATCGAGGAAAGCGCCGCGGGTGGGGATTTCAAGCGCGATGAGCGCCGGGATCCTTCCCAGGCAGCGGCTTGAGGGCATGTTTGCCGATTGAGTGAGGCGGGTCTCGGCCGCGAGTTGCGCAGTGCTCATACCGCCGCCAAGCTCGCAGGCAAGCCAGCTCCTACCTCGACCGTATTCACAACTCGATATCTGCGTTGGAATACGGTCGAGGCCTGATTGTATGACGACTCGATATCTGCGTTGGAGTACGGCGGGACCTGATTGTATGACGACTCGATATCTGCGTTGGAATACGGTCGAGGCCTGATTGTATGACGACTCGATATCTGCGTTGGAATACGGTCGAGGCCTGATTGTATGACGACTCGCGATCTGCGTTGGAATACGGTCGAGGCCTGATTGTATGACGACTCGCGATCCGCGTTGGAATACGGTCGAGGCCTGATTGTATGACAACTCGCGATCTGCGTTGGAATACGGTCGGTGTAGGAGCAGGGCTTGCCCGCGAGCTTTTGGGGGCCTCTCAGCTTCGGGAATCTCAATGCCTGCACCGTTCAACCCCGATACCCTTCGCGCCAGCCTGGCTCCATTGCTGGAGCGCCAGCCGCTGTCGCCCGAAGCCAATGGCTACCGGCGGTTCTACGGCGTCGACCTGCTTCACCACGCCGCGGTCCAGAGCTGGCTGGGCCGCATGCGGGTCGGGCCTTTCGAAATCGTCACGCAAGCCTGGTTGCCGGCCAAGCCCGTCGCCACTCTGGTCGTGGTGCACGGCTTCTACGACCACATGGGCCTGTACCGCCATGTGGTCGATTGGGCATTGGGCAAGGGCTTTGCGGTGATTGCCTGCGACCTTCCGGGCCACGGCCTGTCGTCGGGGCCGCGTGCCAGCGTCGATGATTTCGCCCACTACCAGCAGGTGTTGCAGGCGCTGTTCGTCGAAGGCGAGCAGCTGCGGTTGCCCCAGCCCTGGCACCTGCTGGGGCAGAGCATGGGCGGCGCAATCGCGCTCGACCATCTGCTGCACCGCGGCAACGACACGCCGATCCAGGGCCAGGCGATGCTGCTGGCGCCGCTGGTACGGCCCCGGGCCTGGGGCTGGTCCAAGTTCAGCTACCAGATGCTGCGGCGCTTCGTCAGCGGCATCGACCGCCGCTTCAGCGAAAACACCAACGACCCGGCGTTCATGCCGTTCCTGCAGGCCGACCCGTTGCAGCCGCTGCGCCTGCCGACGGCCTGGGTGGGGGCGATGATGCAGTGGGTGGCGAAGATCGAGGCGGCACCGGCCAGCCGTTGCTCACCGCTGATCGTGCAGGGCGATGCGGACATGACGGTGGACTGGCGGTATAACCTGCAGGTGCTGCAGCGCAAGTTCGAGGGGCCGAAGGTGCTGATGCTCGAAGGGGCGCGGCATCATCTGGCGAATGAAGTGCCAGCGTTCCGGGAGCGGTATTTCGAGTTTTTGGGCAGCGGTATTTGAGTCGGGCCGTCAGGCGCAGGTACCTGGCAGGCAGCTGTTGTGCTGCAGCGCACGCCAAGCTCGCAGGCTTCGGTCGTGCGCGACCCCGGCACCTCCTACCCTGATCGTATGGACAACTCCGATTGCGAGCTGTGAATACGATCGGGGTAGGAGCCTGCGAGCTTTTGGCGGCGTCACGCGTTATGTAGGCTAGCCGCCATCAATGTCCGGGCTCAAGGCGCCGAAGGCTGCCCCACCGCCAACCCTGCTCGTATCGCCGCCAGCGCCGCCTGGTAATACGCCTTGCCTTCCCTCGACTCGGCAAAGGTCACGAACTCTTCCAACTCGATATCACTCAGGTCGCGGTACACGTACAGCAGCGTATTGGGCAATTCGGTGCTGATCTGGTCCATCAGCCGCTGCCGTTGCCCGTCCAGCATGCCTTGCGCCTGGCCCGAGCCGAGCAGGCCCGGGATCATCTGGCTGAGGCTGTCGGCCGCGACGCCGGCAATCGCCAGGCTGACCTCGGCCCCCGCTTCACGGGCGGGCAGGGCGGTGGAGAGATGGCCGATCAGCAGCACGCGGTCATCGCTGGCCTGGATATGGGGCAGGCCCTGGGCGTTCTTGGCGAGTTGGTCCTTGCGCGTGGCCAGCAGCTCGGCAGCCACCACCTTGCGGCCCAGCGGCGAATTGAAGAAGGTCAGCGCCGGCACCGGGTCGGCCAGGGTCTGGCGCAGTTTGCTTTCGGCGCGGGTATCTACCGCCTGGGGCGCGAAGCGCTTGTTGCTGTTGTTGACCAACGCCTGGAACACCGCCGGCGGCAAGCTGTTGCTGTAACGCTGCTGCGCGGCGCTGAGGGCATCGTTGAAATGCGCGCGCTGTTCTGGCCAACCGGCGGCCTTGTACAACAGGTCGTGGTTGTCTGCCCAGGCGGGCATGGTGCAGAACATGATGAGCAGCAAACACAAACGACGCATGAAGGACTCCTGTCGGCAGATCGCTATTGTCCTTGGGCCGGCGTGGCTTTGTCGAGATATCCGCAAGATTGTCTGCCATGAAACAAATACATCGCCAAGTGGCGCTGTCGGTTTACCAGGCTTGTGGATACTATGCGGGCCATGCAGATCACCTCCGACGATCCCCTGCTGCTACGCATCGTCGACGACCTCGCCGAACAGGGCTGGGCGCAGCAAAACTTCTTCCTGCCCCAGGCTCTGACCCTGGAGTTGGCGGCTGAGTGCCGTAAACGTGCGCGCGAAGGTGAGTTGGCGCCGGCGGCGGTGGGGCGCGGCGACGCCCAGGAGGTGCGCGAGGGCATTCGTGGCGACCGTATCCAGTGGCTCGAGCCCGGTGAAACCCAGCCTTGCGACAGTTACCTGCAGCTGATGGACAGCCTGCGCGAGGCGCTCAACCGCAGCCTGTTCCTGGGGCTGGTGGAGTTCGAGTGCCACTTCGCCCAGTACCCGCCGGGCGCCTTTTATCGCCGCCACCTCGACCGTTTTCGCGACGACGACAGCCGCGTGGTGTCGACCGTGCTGTACCTCAACAACGAATGGCAACCGGGCGATGGCGGCGAGCTGCGCATGTACCTCGAGGGCGATGTGGCCTACGATGTGCAGCCCATCGGCGGTTGCCTGGTGGTGTTCCTGTCCGCCAACATGCCCCACGAAGTGCTCCCGGCCGGGCGTGATCGCTTGTCGCTGACCGGCTGGTTTCGGCGCCGGGGCGATGAGCCGTTCTGAGGCCGGGCTTCGAACGATGGAATTGAAATGCAGAAAATACTGATCAGCCGTTGCCTGCTGGGCCACCCCGTGCGCTATGACGGCGGCGCCAGCGGGCCCTTCGATCAACTGGCGGCCTGGCAGGCCGAGGGCCGCGTGGTCGGGCTGTGCCCTGAGGTGGCCGGTGGCTTGCCGACGCCCCGGGCCCCGGCGGAAATTCCCGGCGGCCAGGGCCGCGCGGTGCTGGCCGGCGAGGCGCAGGTGCTGACGGTGCAGGGCGAGGATGTCACCGCGCCGTTCTTGCGTGGTGCCGAGATCGCCTTGGCGCAGGTGCGCGAGCACGGCATTCGTATCGCGGTGCTCAAGGCCAACAGCCCCTCGTGCGGCAACCTTGAAACCTATGACGGCACCTTCAGCGGTACCCGCGTGGCGGGCGAGGGCGTGACGGCGGCGTTGCTGCGCCAACACGGCGTGCAGGTTTTCAGCGAGCACGAACTTGAAGCCGCTGCTCAGGCTCTGGCTCTGCTGAAGCGCTAAAAGCTCGCAGCCAAGGCCGCTCCTACCCCGATCGTGTTCCAAG
>Ga0308164_10001028_pt1 | contig 35827 bp, 28 predicted proteins | sample PhyTR2_FD_201031 | JGI IMG/M metagenome (GOLD analysis project Ga0308164, IMG submission 201031) | Phyllosphere microbial communities from UC Gill Tract Community Farm, Albany, California, United States - DLSLT.R2 | ecosystem: Host-associated > Plants > Phyllosphere > Unclassified | place: USA... | reverse complement strand
AAGCAAAGAGCGCGCGCAAAAGGTGCACCTTTTGCCCTTTGATCGACAGTAGACAGAAATGCGATGGTCGGATTTGTGGGGCTGACGCAGCACAGTTGCCCCGGCTCCGCGTTCGTGAGATGCTGTAGAGTGTGGGAAGCAGCCGAGGGTAGATGGGGGATTAGTTTAAGGTATGGCAGGATAGCCCTTATGGCACCAATGTCGGACATTGGCTCATGAGTCTCCGCTGCTCGGGGCTTTCAAGATGAAGGTTACGGTCCGGCTTAGCGACGTTCTTACGGCCGAGATCGATCGTATCGCTGTGGCGTCTGGACAGACGCGCAGTAGCTGGATCACAGCCGCGTTGACGCAAGCAGTGCTCACACCAGAAAGCCGAAGCGTGCCGGTCATGCCGATCCAGGGCAGGGGCCATCCCGACGATTACATTCGGGTTACCGTCCGGCTAAACCGGAGTGAAATGGAGGCGATCGACACCGTTGCGGCGCCGATGCGCCTGACCCGCAACGAGTGGATCAAACGCACGATCCGCTGGCAGCTTTGGGACAGGGCCGCGCTGCTGCGTCTCGCACCGGCAACGCAAACGGAGATCGGCAAAGTCCGCAAGCAGGTCCTCGCGATCGGACGAAACATCAACCAGGCGGCCCACGCAATGAACGCGGCGAACCAGCCGGAGAGCTCGCTCGACATCGCGCGTATCGCGGTCTCCTTCATGGAAACATGCGCGGAGTTACGCACCCTTCTGATTGAGGCCCGGCGCACGCTGGCATCCTCGATCGGTGGTGAAATCGGGTACTGGACCCGCAAGGATGAGGCACCGGGCGAGTGAGTTTGCGGCTATCCTCCGGCACGATGGATTCGATGGCAGGCGTCTTTGCGCCTCCCAAAAAGTACCGCATGGGATCGGGGGGCGGCAGCGCCAAAGGCCCGAAGACCGGGGGCACGATCCTCGGCATGGCCGTCGCATCGATGTTTCCGAAACCGGCATCATCGTCGGCTGGATCGCGCCCGAGCGCGCAGGCAAAACATGCGTTCGGAGGCGGATCGCAGGCCCGCATGAATACCCGCGCCGTGATGACGGCCGACCGTACTTCACGTCGCGCGCCAGAGGCCGTTGTGCGGATCACCGGGCGTCAACATGGCGGCGGCCATGTGCTCGCGAACTTTTCCTACATCAGCCGCCTGGGCCACGGCGATGAGAGCGAACTGGGTCTGGAAACGAGCGAAGGCGAGGTGCTGCGCGACGGGCGTGACATGCAGTTGCTCGCCCAGGAATGGCACGGCTGGGAGATGGATGGTGACGCTCGCAGGAAGGGTGCGACGTCGATTTCCATGATCCTTTCGATGCCGACTGGCACCGATCCGGATCGCTTGAAGGACGCCGCTCTCGACTTTGCGAGGCAAGAATTTGCCAATCGATCATGGGTCGCGTCGCTCCACATCGACCGCGACCATCCGCACGTTCACCTCACGATCGCGCGTCGCGATCACGATGGCCGACGCTTCCATCCGAACCGCGAAGATCTCTTCCGGTATCGCCAGCGTTTTGCCGAAAAACTGCGGACCCGCGGCATCGAGGCAAATGCCACGCCCGCCAGGGCGCGTGGCATTGACCCTATGCACGAACCGATTGCCGCGGTGAAAATGCGTGAAAAGGGACAGGTGCCTGAGATCGACAAGAGCCGTATCGCGCGTGCTGAACGACTTCGCGCGGAGGGTCGCGAAGACCCCGTCATAGCGATGCTGGCCAGCCGGCAGGCGACTGTTCGCGCTACCTACTCACGCTCGATTGCGGAACTCTCGACGTCGCCTTCAGCCGTCGATCAACACGTCGCTCGGAGCCTCGAGCGGTTCGCCGCCACGATGCCGGAGCCCGAACCAAACTCGGTCAGGGCAATGCGCCTGGCATGCGAGAAGGTCGCCGAGCCGATCGTCGCTGCACCTGTCCGACCGCCTGTTCGTATCCCCGACGCCTCGGTGTCGCGCGCCGATACCGGCCTCGACATCCTCAAGGCGCTTCATCAGAAAATGGCGGCGCCAGAGGTACAACCCAAGGCGCGTCCCGGCGATACGATGCCGACGCCAGCCCAGTCCGAGGACAGGGCAAATCGTATTCGCGATCCGATCGAAAAGAGCCGAGCCCCGGCCGGGAAGGATGACGATCCAGATCGCGCGGGCACGCTCATTGATCGTCTCCGAGCGCTCACCGAGAAGATCGGCGAGCCCAGCCAGCCGATCGATGTGTCACGCCACGACGAGATCGTGAGGAAGGCCGAGGAGCAGAATCGCGAGCGGCTCGATCGCGACCGTTCAAAGGATAGGGGTGGGCCCAGCCGATGACTGCAGACGCATCAACCGTCGCGATTGCCGCGCTCATGGACGCCGTCTCCTTGCTCCGGGGCGAAGTGGCGGCACTAGCGAGAAGCAACGCGCGCATCGAAGAGTCCCAGGAGCAGCTACATCGCCGCATCAATGTCATCGACACGGGCATCGCGCCACTTTCCAACGTAGTGCCGCACCAAGAGGCTATCCTCGCAAAGACGGTCGAGGGTCACACTGACACGCATGCGTGGCTCAAAGCTCTGGCCCCGGTTATACACAACCTCATAGAGCGGTCCGACGCCGATCGCGTGACGATAAGTTCGCTGCACCAGGACATCATCCGGACTCAGGAAATCGCTGGCGCCGGTGAGAAGGGGACCGCCAATATCGCCCTTGGCCTCGAGGTGATCGCAGGCCGATTGGATGAGGCCGCAAGTGCCAACCGGAAGGATCGCAGGGCAGGGATCGCGAAAACCCTGGAATTGATCGGTTTCACCCGTGCAGCCGTGTTGGGGCAACGAGGCCCGCTGCCGATCGATGTTGAAGACGACCCCTTGATGGAACGGTTCATCCTCGCTCAACCGGCCGACCGCACATCCAACGAACGCGCCCTGGTCGACTGGCGAAAGGCAATCGCCGGCACCAGCGCGGGGGATCTCATCACGCTTCTTAAAAAGCAGCAGACGCCTTCACCGACGGACATCCACGCTCTCCTCACGGAGCCTGAATCAGATCGCGCCTCTCATATCAATGGGTCCTGACCCTAGAGCGATCTCAGCGTTTCGATATCGCTCGCAAAAAGCTTTGGCGAAAAATGCAGACCGCGACAAATCAATTGGTAGGTCGCTAAATGATTGCACCGGCACAAACGCATCATGGCCGAACGAGCGCGCGAATGCGTTGCCTAGAGGCCACGGGGGAACGCGCGATGGCAAGTCAGATACCGGATCTAGATCAACCAGAAATAGCTCGCGACACAGGGCAGGTTCCAGCGTCTAGGATCGAAGACGCCGTTCTCGTGCAGTGCCGCCGCACGCCTGGTCGGACGGCGATCTGTTCCGAGGGTGACGAGTGGAGCTACGCTCAACTCGGAGGATTTATCAACCGGATCGCTGCGGCGATTGCTGTGCGGTCTGATGTGCCCAATCCGCTGATCGGCGTCTGTCTGCATCGCTCCAACGAGATGGTCGGTTGTTTGCTCGGCGTGATGGCCGCAGGTGGTGCCTACCTGCCGCTGGACCCGGATCTGCCGCCGGCGCGGCTCACGCTGATCCTGGAGGACGCCGCGCCCGCACTTATCATCGGCACGGCCGGCTCGCTGAGCATGTTGCCGCGGAGCAACGTCCCGACGTTGCTGCTGGAGGATGTCCCATCGATCTACCCGGCCTCGATAGATGACGATCCGCGCCCGCGCAGCGACCGTGATCTTGCCTATGTAATCTACACCTCAGGTTCGACGGGTAAGCCCAAGGGCGTCGAGATAGAGCACCGCTCGGTGTTGGCCCTGATGGAGGCCATGGCGACCGCTCCAGGCTTCACCGCGAACGACACGCTGCTGGCGGTGACACGGGTCACGTTCGATCTGTCGGTGCCCGACTGGTTCATGCCCCTGATGCTCGGGGGGAAGCTGGTGGTCGTGTCCTTCGAGGTTGCGTCGGACCCCAGACGATTGGCGGTCGCTATCGCTGCATCGCACGCGACGGTCATGCAGGCCACGCCGACGACATGGCGTGCGCTGCTCGAAGCGGGATGGACGGGCAAATCCGACCTTCGCATCCTGTGCGGCGGCGAGGCGATGATGGGGGACCTGGCTGCGCGGCTGCTGCCGTGCTGCGCGCAGCTCTGGAACATGTTCGGCCCGACCGAAACGACCGTGTGGTCCACGGCCTATCACGTCGAGCACGCCGAGGCCGTCATCCCGATCGGACCTGCCTTGCCCGGGGAGGCTGCGCATGTGCTCGGACCCGACTTCCTGCCGCTCGCGGAGGGCGAGATCGGGGAGCTCTACCTCTCGGGCGTCGGTCTGGCGCGCGGTTACCGCGGAAGGCCCGATCTAACGGCCGAGCGGTTCGTGGATGTGGCCGGCATCGGCCGCGCGTATCGCACCGGCGATCTGGCCAGCGTTGGCGATGACGGAAAGCTGCGCCACCGTGGCCGCTGCGACGACCAAGTCAAAGTGCGCGGCTATCGCATCGAGATCGGCGATGTCGAAAGCGCGCTGGGAGAGCATCCTGACGTGGCAATGTGCGCTCTACGCTGCTGGCCGGATGCACTCGGCGAGAATGCGCTGTTCGGCTATGTCGTGCTGCGCGAAGACCGGACGGGCATCGAAATTACGGCGCACCTGCGCGGGCGACTGCCTGCCTACATGGTGCCGCAGCAGATTTTCCAGATCAGAGCCATGCCGCTGTCGCCCAACAGCAAGATCGACCGTGGTGCGCTGCTGCACCCCAGCCTGATGACCGGCACCGTCGCGCCGTCATCAAGTGGCGATCTCGACACCCTGACGCCGACCGAAGAGGTGCTGGTTGCGATCTGGAACGAGTTGCTGCCGGTGGCCGTCACGTCGCGCAGCGACGATTTCTTTGACATGGGCGGCTATTCGCTGATGACGGTACGTCTGCTCTGCCACATCGAGGAACGCTTCGGTGTCGACCTAGCACTTCCCGACCTACTTCAGCATTCGAGCTTAGCCGCGATGGCCGCGATCATCGACAATCATGACGACGAGGAGCGCGACGTCACGCTCTTCCCACTGCAACCCCGGGGTAATGGGACGCCGCTGATCTGGCTCGACGCCGGTTCGTTGATGCGCGGCGTACACCGGCAGGTCGATCCCAACTGCCCGGTCTTCGGCCTTAACTTGAGCGCGGCGGACGAGCAAAGCCTGCTTGCCTCGTCGTTCGACATGACCGCGCTGGCGGCAGTCATCGCCGGTCACATCGGCCGACTTATGCCCGCCGGGCCGATCCTGCTGGGGGGCTGGTGTCGCTGGGGGATCGTGGCATGGGAAGTCGCGCAACAACTGCGTCAGGCAGGCCGGGACATGCGCCTGCTCGTGCTGCTCGATGCCGACCGCCCCGATCTGCATGCGCCGGTGCCGGTGCGACGGCGGCTGGCCCAGGTGTTCAGGCGCGAAACGCCTGCGCAGCATTTGCCCTCCTTCGGCGATCATGTCCTGGCGCAATGCCAGAGCTATCGGCCGTCGGCCTATGACGGCGAGGTGGCGTTGCTCCTGGCTGGCGAACGTCCCGCCGACGTTCCCGCCGATGGCGGCTGGTCGGAGCTTGTGCGTGGACCGCTAACCATCCTGCGATCCACCGGCGACCATGAGGCCATGGTGCGCTTTCCGCACTCGAAAGCCTTAGCCGATAATCTAAGCCGTGCTCTGCTATAGCGGGGTAGATATAGATCTGTTTCCAGGAGAACCCGGCTAATGTTTCGTCAAGGATTTGAAGTGAAAGCGGAGGGCGTCAGGTACAAGAGTACCAATGGACATCAGCCGGGGCCTTATCAATATTACGTATTTGCCGTTTCGCGTATAGTTACGCCGATTACGGCTGCGATAGCGCTCCGACGCTGCTTAACATGTTGGAGTGGAAGGAACAGTAAGGGTGCGCCTTTCAGAATTTATGGCAGCCTATAATTTCGCACGTCGGGCAAAACGCTCAATCTCAGGCTTTATGCAAAATATCTACAAGATATAGAGATCACATCCGATCAGTTTTTGTCGTCTATACGGCTCACCGGACGGCGGGACTAAACATTCAGGTGTGGCAAGACACCGAGCCGCAAGCGGCGCCACCGAAACCTCATGCGGGCATATTCTACATAAGGCAAAACATGTCATACAGCCTAACTGGTAGTAAAGTTAAGTCCATTGCCGTCGACTGGCGAGACCGTAATGTGTCATCCATCCTTCGGTGCACGGAGCTCAACTATTTGGGGCTTCCGCCATGCGTCAGCCGTGCCGCGTATCAAGTGTGGTGCCTGATACGGGAATGGAAATCGTACAATGCACCCCATGGGGGCCGTGCACGTAAGTCGTTTTAGCGCCTAATTGGTACGGGAGCGCCCGTTCGATGAGTTCGCGTCCTTGGCCGGTTCCTCGCGATGCGATGCCGTTGGTTGGCATTTGCACGCCGCTCTCGCGCCAGTCCACATGCAACCATGGCCGTCCGTCCGCGCCTTTGTCCCCAAGCGACCAGGTAACGGTGAGCTGGGCCGCGGGCTGCCCCAGCGCGCCATATTTGACCGCGTTCGTCGCAAGTTCGTGCAGCGCCATCGCGAGAGTCTGCACGGTCGACGAGCGCAGACGAATATCTGAGGGACCATCGAGCGTCACCCGGTCAAGCGTGTCGTTCATAGCTGATAGCTCTGTGCGGATGAGATCGTCGAAGGTGACCCGATCGACGTCGGTTAGCCGCGATAACAGGCCCTGAACGCGCGCCAGCGCCTCCAGGCGATCGCGAAACCGCGAGTGGAAGTCGGGGAGGTCGACGCTGGTCCTGACCGTCTTGTCAGCCGTCGAGCGGACGAGGGCTATCAGGTTGCGGGTGCGGTGCTGCAATTCGGCGACGAGTACGTTTTGCCGCTCTGCCCAAGCGCGGCGTTCGGTAGTGTCGATCATCGCGCCCACCATGCGCAGCGGCTCGCCCTGGTCGTTGTAGAAGAAGCGGCCGCGCGCGTAGAGCCATAACACCGTTCCGTTGGGGTGGACGCTGCGGAACTCGTGTTCAAAATCGGTATGTGTATCCATCGCTTGATGAAGCGCAGTTTCCGCCGCAGCCACGTCGTCGGGATGAACGCGTGCACGCCACGCCTCGTAGCTCGGGACGATCTCGTCCACCTCATAGCCATCGAGGCGGTAATGCTGGTCCGACCAGATCACGTTGCCGGTCTGTATGTTCCAGTCCCATAGCCCTTGCTGACCCACCTCGATCGCAATGCGCAGTCGCTCCTCGCTTTCCTCCAGCCGCTGCTGCGCCTGCTTGATCTCGGTAATGTCCTGCCCGATGCCGCCAATTCGCTCGACCCGTCCGCCGGGGCCGTAGATCGGAAAATCGGTATCGCGCAGCCAGCGGTTTTCGCCGTCGGGTCGCCGGATCCGGACCTCGAACGTCACCTGCTCGCCGTTCAACACGCGCTGGATGCTATCGAGCGCATGCGACCTATCTTCTGCGGCAATCAACTCGATCCAGCTGTGCAAATTGTCGCCCATCAATGCGCGGCTGACCGGCAGACCGTATACGGATTCGAACGCAGCACTGAGATAGTCCCATTGCAGCGTCTCTGCGTCTCGGATCCATAGAATGTCGGACGAGGCGTCACCGAACTGGCGCAGGCGTGCCTCGCTTTCGCGCAACGCGGTTTCGGCGCGCGCGCGTTCCATGGCCGTCTTGACGCGCTCCCCGACCTCGCGGATCAAGCTACGCTCGGCGGCGGTCCAAGTTCGCTGCTTGAAACTCTGTGCACCGAGAAAGGTCACCACGCCGCCGTCATTGAACAGCACTAGGTCGGCGAAAGCAGCGATGTCGCGGGTGCGAAGCTCGGCGCGCCCGGCGTCGTCCAACCGTATGTCGGTCGCGATATCCTTGACCTCGACGATCGCGCCCGGCTGATATGCGCTCATCAGACCGGAGCCGAGTGGCTCGATCGAATAGCTGCCGACGATCGAAGACGCATCGTGGGTATAGTCGTACGTCACGTTCAGCATGCCGCCAGCGATCTCGCCGTACACGACCCGCTCGACCCCCAGTTGCTTGGCGAGCCCGTTCGCTGCCAGCGCCGCGATATCGCTGACCGTCGTCAGCAGTCGCAATGAGTCGGACAGGTCGAGTAGGTAGCCCTGCCGATCCTCGTTATGCTTACGTTCGGTGAAGTCCTGCGCGATCTTGAGATAGCCGCGCAGATTGCCGCCTTGCTCCTTCAACGCGATGGTCTGGCCGTCAAGAAACACGCGCGTCCCGTCCTTGCGCAGATGCCACCGGACATCTGCCGTCATGCCCAGTTCGCACGCTGCAGATCGCTCGCGCCCGGGGATACCCGCGTCACGGTCCTCGCGGAGGAAGATCAGGTCGACCGGCTGGCCGGTCACTTCCGCAGCCGACCAGCCTAGAATGGTTTCGGATCCGCCGAGCCAGTTGGTGATCAGACCGTCGGCATCGCTGACAACCATCACATAGGCGTTGGCGTTCTCGACGATCAGCCGAAGGCGTTCGTCGCTCGTCCTTAGAGCCGCTGCCGTCAGGAGGCGATCGATGGCGGGGCCTAGCACCATCGCATAGGTCTTGAGGAAATCGACATCGTCCTCGTTGAACGCGCGCGTCCGGTTGTCCCCGACCTGCAGGACGCCGTAGCGCTGGCGGCCGCGCAGCAGGATCGGGACGCTCACCAGCGCCACGATGCCATGGTCGCTGAGAAAGTTTGGCGAGACGAGCCGGTGCTTTCCTGCCAGGTTGTTGGCGATGACCGGTTGGCTATGTTCTATCGCGAACGCCTCGGACGGGCTCACGCCCAGGCCGATGCGCTCATGCCCGACGATGCCCGGTCGCCAACCGATACCGGCGCGAGCGAACCCGGTATGTGTGGCCGGGTCGGCTTCCATGACCATGGTAAAATCGGCGTCAAGCGCGTGTGCAATCAACCGGCAGGCTTCGCCTAGAATGTCGTCGAGGTCGTCGTGATCAAGGACGAAATCGCCGAAATTCGCCAAGGCTCGCTGGCGTTCGGAATAGTTGCCGCGATTGATCATCTCGTTCCCAACGGTTCGGTTCTCGCTGTTTCCTTCGCGGGGCTGCTCGAAAGAACGAAGCGAACGCCAAGCCTCGGAGCGGCGGGGTTCCTGATACGTTAATCCAGTTAGACAGGTGAGCGACAACCTGGGTTAAGGCATCACCATGCGTTTAGTGTTCGGTACTCATGCCTGTTCAAAAGGGAGTAGGAGCCTTTGTCGTGAACGATCTGGCACATTGTTGCATCTTGCTGGTCGAGGACGAGTATATGCTCGCAGCCGACCTTCAGAACGAGCTCGAGAACATGGGGGCTACGGTTCTTGGTCCCGAAGCGTCCGTGGAAGGGGCGCTGCGCTGCGTGTCCAAGGAAGCCAGGATTGACGCCGCCGTGCTGGACGTCAACCTGGGCGGCGAGTTTGTTTTCCCCGTCGCCGACGCGCTGCTCGCGCGACAGGTGCCGTTCATCTTTTCGAGCGGCTATCATGACGGGCTGACGCGCGAGCGGTATCCCGATGTCGTCAATTGCCCGAAGCCGATCAACATGCGGCTCCTTGTGCGAACCATGCGTGACCTGCTGTCGAGCCAGCAACGTGATGCCGTCAACGGTTCGACGCACTAGTCTATATAGCTGGACCGGACATGACCGGGCTGTCGGTAGCGCGCCGCCCTACAAGCTCGCTGAACGCTTCGATCAAAGAGTCTGGTCGCACGGGCTTGCCGAACACAGGCCGGTCGGCGAAACGGTCCGGCAGCACGTCTCTGTCATAGCCGGTCGCAAACGCAAAGGGAACGCTGCGCTCCTTCAACGTGTCAGCCAGTTCGAAGACCAGTTCGCCGCGCAAATTGACGTCCAGCAACGCAGCGTCGATTTTTTCGGTGGCGACGATCACGGCGTGTGCCTGTTCAACGGTCGGCACCGGTCCAAGGATCGCCGCACCCATCTGCGATAGAATCTGACGTGCTTCGTCGGCGAGGTAGTATTCGTCCTCGACAATCAAGATCTGAAGTCCCGCTAGAATAGCACCGTTCATTCGCCCCCGCCCTTTATAATCTATGTTAAGGAGTAAAATGTGGATTTATTTCAGTATTGGCCCACGAATAAGAAAAGCAAACAAACTCTTAAGGGTAATATACGAAAGAAAAATCATTGCCAACCATTTGCGTTGTTCGTTGCCCTGATGGGCCTTATGCCGAGTAGCAGCCCACCAACGAGTAGCATCCTGTGACAGACCGAACGCCGATAACGACTGACGCCGAAGGACGGGGGCAGTCGCTACCGCCATCCATGCCGATGCCTTCGAACCCGGACGCGTCGCTGCAAGCGTTGCAGCAGGAAGTACGCACTTTGCGTCGGGCACTCGCCGCCGCTGTGGTTCGCGAACGGGCGCTGACTTATGAACTCCAGCACCGGGTCCGCAACATGCTGGCCGTCATCCGGACGATCTATCGGCGCATGCTCGCCGGCAAAACGGCGCAGGACCAGTTCTCGTCCCATTTCGAAGACCGGCTCGATGCGATCGGGCGCTACCAGGCCGATATCGCTGGCGTGACGTCGGGCGGGGTTGAGCTCGAGGACATGGTCCGCGACGAGTTGTTGACTGTACATTGCACGGACGGACCGGACTGCACGATCATCGGACAGCGAGTGCAGCTGTCCGGGAAGTGGGTCGAACTGATGGGCCTGGCGCTGCACGAACTGGCAACCAACGCAGTAAAATTTGGCGCGCTGGCGCATGGCGGTACGGTGCATGTCGAATGGACAGTGTCGCCGGAGGAGAAGCAGTCCATCCTGCACTTTCACTGGAGGGAGTCCGGCGTACCGCTGGTGTCCGCGGCTCCACGAGTGCCGGGGTTCGGGCAAGGGCTGATCGAGGACGCGTTACCGTATCAGTTCGGGGCGACGACGGTCTTCGCACTTAAGCCGGGAGGCCTCGACTGCACGATAATACTTCCGTTGCCTGCCGGGCAAATGACGGATGTAGGGCCGGAATGGCTAAGCGCGGGCAACCAGAGCGATATCGATGATATCGAGTAGTTCGGCTTCTGCACCGTCTCCCTTGTTAATACGGCTTTCGGAGCTGGCTCGGCTGGCGCCCTGGGTAATTACCGCACTAGCGACGGCCGAACGCGACCGTCGCCGCTCGCCGGCCAAGCGGGAGATGGTCGCGGAGCGCGAATTGCTCCGCAAGCCGCGCGCGATCCTGAGCGGTTGGGCGTTCCAGCAGCGTATCCTGACCGACGGTCGTCGACAGATCCTCAACTTCCTGATCCCGGGCGACGTGATCGGGCTGCGGACTCACCTCGAGCCGGTAGCGTCGTCGTCGATAGTCGCCGTGACCGAAGTGGTGACCTGCGCGGTTCCCGAGGCGGAGCCGGGTAGCGAACTGGCGGAAGCCTATGCGGTCAGCGCCGCGCTGGATGGCCATTACCTGGTGGCACATGCGATCCGGCTCGGCCGCTTCACTGCGCAAGAACGATTGATCGACTGGTTTCTGGAGATCCAGGGGCGGCTCGCGCTGACAGGAATTGGGAGGGACGATCAGTTCCCCGTGCCTTTGACGCAGGAACTGCTGGCCGACCTGCTCGGCCTGACCAACGTGCACGTCAACCGCACGCTCAAGCTGTTGCACCGGGAAGGGATGGTAACCGCGCAAGGGGGTACGATCACGCTGAGCGACCAACCGCGGCTGCGGTTGATGGTCGACTACCGCACACCGCACCTCGTTCGGAACCGCTGATCGACGGTTTCACCGGCCAACCGCGACATAGGCGAACCCTGCCTGTTCGACGACCTCCCGGCGATACACGTTGCGCAGGTCGACAAGCACCGGGGACGCCATCGATGCTTTCAACCTGTCGAGGTCGAGGGCGCGAAACGCATCCCATTCGGTAACGACGACAGCGGCGTCAGCGCCCATGGCCGCAGCATAGACGTCGTCGCAATAGGTGAGATCGGGCATCACTCCGCGCGCCGCCGTCACACCCTCGGGATCGCAGGCGCGAACAAGGACGCCGGCATCCGTCAGCGCGGCTGCAATGGCAATGCTGGGCGCGTCGCGCATGTCGTCGGTGTTGGGCTTGAAGGTCAGCCCGAACAGCGCGACGGTCTTTCCGCGCGGATCGTCGCCCAGCGCGGTCAACACCTTGCGACCCATCGCGCGCTTACGCCTTTCGTTAACCGCGACGACAGCCTCGACGATGCGGATCGGCGAACGATGCTCCTCCGCCGTCTTTAACAGCGCGAGGGTGTCTTTGGGGAAGCACGACCCGCCATAACCGGGGCCGGCGTGCAGGAATTTCTTGCCGATCCGGTTGTCCAGGCCGATGCCGCGGCTGACGTCCTGTACATCAGCACCAACCGCCTCGCACAAATCGGCGATCTCGTTGATGAAGGTGATCTTGGTCGCAAGGAACGCGTTGGCCGCGTATTTGGTGAGTTCCGACGTCCGCCGATCGGTAAAGAGGATCGGCGATTCATTGATGAACAACGGACGATAGATCGCGCGCATTGCGTCGCGGGCGTGGGGGTCGGTGGTACCGACGACGATCCGGTCGGGTCGCTTGAAATCGTCGATCGCAGCGCCTTCGCGCAGGAATTCGGGGTTGGACACGACGGGCACCGCCAGTTCAGGGCGATGTTGCCGCAGGATCGCCTCGACCCGGTCGCCGGTGCCGACCGGTACGGTCGATTTGGTGACGACGATCGTCGGGCCGGCGATCGTCGCGGCGATCTCCTCGGTCGCAGCCATCACATAGCGAAGGTCGGCGTGACCGTCGCCGCGCCGCGCCGGCGTGCCGACCGCGATGAAGATCGCATCGGCGCCGGCTACCGCAGTCGCCAGGTCCGTCGTGAAGGTCAACCGCCCGGCAGCGACGTTCTGCGCGACGAGATTCGCCAGGCCCGGCTCATAGATCGGCATCCGCCCGGCTTCGAGGGCGGCGATCTTTGTCTCGTCCTTGTCGACGCAGACGACAACGTGCCCAAAGTCGGCGAAGCACGCCCCCGATACCAGGCCGACATAGCCCGAGCCGATCATTGTAATGCGCATGGATGTTACACTCGTTACCGTTCGGTGCGGGGATGACAGGTCCGGCTCGCCCACAAGCCATCCTTTGATGGGTGCCCGATCAGGGAACACGATATTGTCGCGCCATACTCAATCGTGGAGAGGGCGATGAAACCCGTACGCAAGGCAATCTTCCCGGTGGCGGGGCTGGGGACGCGCTTCCTGCCCGCGACCAAGGCCATTCCCAAGGAAATGCTGCCGGTCGTCGACAAGCCGCTGATCCAATATGCGGTCGAGGAAGCGATCGAGGCGGGGATCGAGCAGATCATCTTCGTCACCGGTCGTAACAAGGGCGCGATCGAGGATCATTTCGACATCGCGTATGAGCTTGAGGACACGATGCGCGCGCGCGGCAAGTCCCTGGCGCCGATCAGCGGAATCCGCCTGCAGCCGGGCAGCCCGGTCTATGTCCGACAGCAGGAGCCGCTGGGCCTGGGGCATGCAGTATGGTGCGCGCGCGACATCGTGGGCGACGAACCATTCGCGGTATTGCTGCCCGACGAGTTGATGGTCGGCAGCCCCGGATTTCTCGCGCAGATGGTCGCGGCCTATGCTCGGGTCGGCGGCAATCTGGTCGGCGCGCTCGCGGTGGCAAGCGCAGAGACCGATAAATACGGCATTATCTCACCCGGCAGGCGGGACGGCACGCTGACCGAGGTGACCGCGCTGGTCGAGAAGCCGGCGCGCGGGACGGCACCGTCGAACCTCATGATACCCGGTCGCTATATCCTTCAGTCCGAGATCATGGACATTTTGGGGCGGCAGGAAAAGGGCGCGGGCGGCGAGATTCAGCTGACGGATGCGATGTCGCAATTGATTGGCCGACAGCCATTCCACGGCGTGACCTTCGACGGCGAGCGGCACGATTGCGGCGACAAGACCGGCTACGTGCAGGCTAATCTCGCGCTGGCACTGGCCCGCAGCGATATCGGCCCTGCGGTGCGTGCCTTCGCCAGCAACCTGATTGGCACGGTCGACATCCAAATCGCGCGCGCAGCTTGATAGGGCAGGCGGGTAGGCCGCGACTGTTCCTGAACGGCAAATTCTATTCCGGTGCCACCAACGGCGTCAACCGCGTGGCCGACCGGCTGATCCGCGAGCTTGACCGACTTGCGGTGGCGGGGGAGGAACCTGCGGCCTGGGACATGCGATTACTGCTGCCGAGGGCACGGAACTGGGCGCCGCCATTCGCAACGATCGTGCCCGTGCCGCAGTGGCGTGGGCATAGCCAGGCGTGGGAACAGTTCGGTTTGCCAATCGCGGCGCGGGGCGGCGTGCTCGCCAGCTTCGCGAACCTCGCGCCCGGCTTCCACGGAAACAAGCTGACGATGGTGCATGACGTGCAGTTCCGGCTGTCGCCGGAAAGCTATCCCGCCAAGCTGCGCTGGGGCTATCGCCTGCTGGTGCCGCGAGGCGCACGATCAAGCCGGACGGTACTGACCGTCTCGGATTATGCGCGTGACAGTCTGGTGACGTTCGGGGTCGCCAGCGCCGAGGCGACACGGGTAATCCACAATGGCGCCGACCACATTCTCGAAACGACGGCTGATCGCATGGTGCTGGAGCGGCATGGACTGATATCAGGCCGTTACGCACTGATGTTCGGATCGGTTGCTGCGTACAAGAACGTCGCCGTGGTCTTTGCGGCATTCGCGCGTGCCGAACTTGCCGGGGTGCAACTGGTGGTGATCGGGCCGTCGCGCGCAACTCTGGAGGCGGCACAGTTGACACCGCCCGCGAGTACAATCTTCGTCGGCGGGATCGACGACGCCGGGCTGCGCGCCCTGTACGAACAGGCGCATTGCCTGCTCTATCCATCGCGTACGGAGGGTTTCGGCCTGCCGCCGGTGGAGGCGATGATGTGCGGATGTCCGGTGATCGCGGCGCCCGCGGGTGCAATTCCCGAAGTCTGCCGTGATGCGGTGATCTATGCCGGCGTCGACGACGCGCAGGAGTGGGCGCGCGCGGTTCTGGCCTTGCGGGAGCCGGGCTTGCGCGCCGCAAAGATCGCCGGAGGGCAAGCACGGGCGCGCGACTTCAGCTGGGCCGCGGCGGGGACTAAGCTTGCAAGCGTATTGACGGATTTGATCGGGGGCTGACCCGGCGATCGGTTGCGCGCAGGTCGAGGCCGAACTGGCTTTCGGCAAGTCCCAGTAGCCGGGCGACGTGACGCTCCGGCGACAGGAACGTTCGCAACCTGTCCCGCATCGGCATCGCTTTGGCCGGAGCGGCGCGCATCATGCCGAGCTTGGCGAGAAGGTCGCCTGGCACCTCGGGATCGAAGGTCGCGCCGCCGCCGAACCGCCGCACCAGTTCGGCAGAACCGGCGCGGCAAGAAACCAGTACCGGGACGCCTGCGGCCATCGCCTCGGGCACGACCAACCCCCAGGTCTCGTGCCACAACGACGGCAGCACGACGACGCCGCAGGACCGCATCGTTTCCGCCATCGTATCGCGCGGTGCCCATGCGCGGTGTTCGACGCCCGGCGTATGCGCCAATGTCGCTTCCAGGGATCCTTGGCCAACGAACAATCCGGTCAGCCCGTCGGCTGCGAGCGTGTCGACCAAGGCGACGATGCCTTTGTCCATTTCGAGGCGGCCAAAATATCCAACGTCGTAGTGCGGCGGTGGTGGTGGGGGAGGGGCTGTGGCAACGATGGCTAGCGGATTGTAAAGGATGGCATGGCGCTCGCCAGGCAACAACGGCGCGGCCGTGCGATGCGCTAGCTCGGAGAGATGCAGGAACAGCCGCCGCGTGGGTGGCGACCGGGTCCCGACCTGGCGCACCGCCTGGCGCATCACGCGGCCGATCTTGCGGACGCGACCTTGGCGATCGCAGTCCGCCGCGATACACCGCGCGCCCATGGGACGCCGGTCGCACGGACGTTCCTCCTGAAAATCGTAATAGAGCCCGTTCGGGCACGCCCAGAAATAATCATGCATGTAGATCATTGTCGGGAAGCGATCGACGACCGCCAGCGCGGCAGGCGACAGGTAGCGCGTCCATTGGTGCAGAATGACCAACGTCGTGTCGGGGTTCGCATCCGCGAGTTCGTGGGCGAGCGCGGTGCGTGCGGAAGGATTGTAGATCCCTTTCAGCATGCCGGCCGCCTGTCCGGCGCGTAAGTCGTTGCCGCCGAGCGTCGCGAACCGCCCGCCCTCGATCGGCGGCGCCGTGCCGAACCCCGCGACGACCCGGACATCGGCGCCTGCTGCGCGCAACGCGCGGTAGCTGTCGAGCGCGGCATGTCCGGCACCGCCACTGCTGGCACCTTCGCCGCCGATATAGTCCGATATTATGATCGCGCGGCCGCTACGCATGCGCAGCAGTCATGAGGTTGGCTGGAAGCAGTACAGACAGGGATGCCACCTCTTCATAGACCGCGTGCAACTCGTCGTTCATGCGCCGCGCGGTGAACATTGCCTCATAGCGCGCGCGACCGGCTGCGCCCATTGCCCGCCACGTCGCTCGGTCGTGAAGGGTCAGGGCGGTCATTAACCGTTCGGGATTGTCTGGAACGACGAGATGCCCGGTGACGTTTTCCACGACGATCTCGCGCAAGCCGCCCACTGCGGAGGCCACCACTGCGCACCCGCCGCGCATAGCCTCGAGCGCGACCAGGCCGAAACCTTCCCAGCGCGACGGAATGACCACGACGTCGGCCGCGGCGATCTCGGTCGCGACCTCGGACAGCGAACGCCAGCCGAGATATTCGACCTGTGAACTGTGCGGGCGCGGCGCGGTAGCGGGCCCCGCTACCGCCTTGCCGATCACCCGCACCGACACACGGTCGCGGATCGGGTCGACCGCGTCGAGCAGCGTGTCGAAACCCTTCTGCGAGTCGAGCCGCCCGACGAACAGGACGCGGATCCGATGATCGTCCCACCGGGCCGACCGCGCCGCGGGTTGGTCGTCGATTCCATTGAGTACGACGGCGAGCCGTTCGGGATCGATGCCGATACGGAGCGCCTCGAGACGTTCGTGGTTGGAAATGAGCACGATGCGGTCCGCCGACGGTGCAAGGTTGCGTTCGATGCTTTCGATCAGCCGGTTTTTCAAGCCGGTGGACTGGCGGTCGAACGCCCAACCGTGCGGACAATAGACGATCCGGAACGGTGGGCTCCTCCAGCCATAGAGCAGCCGCAGAACACCGCCGGCGAAGCTCGAATGGGCATGGACGATGGTTGGTTTGAACCGGGCGATCTGCTGACGGATCGCTGACGCCAGCCGGAACACGCCTAGCGCCGAGCGGTTTTGGCGGCGCCATGTCACGAGCAAGCGGCGGTCGACCCCGGTGACATGGGCAGCGTGCTGACTGGGGATCAGCGCCCGGACATTGTCGCTGCCATATCGCCGAGCTTGGTCGCCAAGGATCTCCGCGAGATAGGTCCCGACCCCGCCCTTGGCGGATTCGGCAAGGTGGAGAATCTTCATCATGCCCTCGGTGTTTTACAGAAGCCGATCCGTAGGAGGCGGGGCTGGGCGGCACTGCGTCAATTGAGGCAGGCGCTTGGGCCACGCTGTGGTCGAACGATGCATGGACGAACGGCCCGATGCCCTGAACACACGCGTACGAGCAGCAACGCCGCCGCTGCCGCACCACACGCTATGGACCGTGCAGGTCCTGCGCGGGGTTGCGGCGCTAATGGTAGTTTTCGGCCATAGTCAAAGCGCGGTCGGCGCCGTTGTCGCATCCGATGGACAGGTGTTCGTGCGGTCGACCTTCGTGCCTTGGGGCGCAGGCGTCGACCTGTTCTTCGTGATTTCGGGGTTCATCATCGTGCACGCGTCGGGGCGGCTGTTCGGGCGTGCGGGCGCACGGCGCGATTTCGTCACGCGGCGGCTGATCCGCATCGTGCCGCTCTACTGGCTGGTAACGACGCTGTTCCTCGCCTTGCTCGCCGTCGCGACGCTGAAGGGCGGCGACCGGTTCCCGGGCTTGCTTGCAATCCTGGCCTCCTATGCGTTTCTACCCGCGGATACCTACGGCGAAGGCCGGCTGTTTCCGGTCTTCGATCTTGGCTGGACGCTGAATTACGAAATGCTGTTCTACGCGCTGCTGGGGCTGGTCGTCGCGTTGACGCGGCATAGGGCTCTGGTGACGCTCGGCGTCATGCTCGCGCTGCTTGTCGCGGTCGGGCGAGCCGCGCCGCTACCAGCCGCCTTGTGGTTCTGGACCCGGCCGATCATTCTGGATTTCGGGCTGGGCGTCGCGATCGGGGCGCTGGTTGCGCGGCGTCTGGAACTGCCGCCTGCGCTGCGGCTGGCCGTTGCCGTCGTCGGGATCACGGTGCTCCTGGCGGACCCGGCGCACGTGTTCGACGGGCCGGTCGGCATGACCGTCGCCAATGCCTGGCCGCGCGTGTTGTTCGCGGGCATTCCGGTGGCGGCCGTGCTGGCGGCCGCGCTGCTCGGGCCGGAACCGCGCATGCCGCAGGTGGCGGCGCCGTTCACGCGGGTCGGCGACGCGTCCTATTCGCTATACCTGTTTCACCCGTTCGCGCTGATAGCGATGGAAAAGACCGCACAGAAGCTGCCGGTGGTGCGTGAAGCGCCCGGGTGGTTGCTGGTCCTCCTCACGGTAACGGCAGCGATCGCGCTGGCGCTTGCCGTCTATCGCTGGGTCGAACGGCCGATGACCCATGCGCTCACCATGAAATTTGCCCCGCGCCGATCCGACGCATTCTCGACCGTAGAGGACCCTTCGCATGACGAACCTACGCCAGCAATTCCGTCGCCTGACCGGAAAACCAAGCGTGTTCCAGCCGGAGCCGGCGCTGGAAGTCATCTATCGTGACCTGTTCCTGCGCGAGCTGGCTTTGCTGGGTGAGGAGGACCGGTTCTATCCGACCGGCGGGGCCGCCAACTACAGCCTTTTGTACCTGATCCTCCGTCTCGGTAGCGAATTTCGCCCCGCGTCGGTGCTCGACATCGGGGCGGGACAGAGCACCTTGTTATGGGCGATGTTGCAGCGGCGCGGGTTCGTCGGCAACCTGCTCACGCTCGAGAACGACGCCGACTGGGCCGCGCGGATCGGCGCACAGGTCACGCACGAGATCCTGGTGACACCGTTGCAGCCGCTGCGAATCGGGCGGCGTACGATCACGACCTATGACTGGGCCACGGTGAAGCAGGGGCGCAGCTTCGACGTCATCGTCTGCGACGGGCCGCGTGGAACGCCGCGGGACTCGCGCAGTGGCGTCCTGTCGATGATCGATGGCCTGCCGCATGATTTTGCGCTGGTGCTCGACGATACGGAACGCGACGGCGAGCAGGATACCGTCGCGCTGGTTCATGACCGGTTCCAGGCGGCGAAACATGACTATGCAGTAGGCGTCGTCCGTGCGGCAAAGACGCAGGCGGTGTTCGCTGGCGGGCGCTTCCTGCCCGCTACGTTCCTGTAACCGCCGCCGCCGGCGCACCGCGTGCCAGCATCACTGCCAGCGTCGCGCGGACATGGACGTGGAAAGCGGCGTAGCAGGCGAGCACCACCGCGCCGTAGATCGCGCTGGCGCCCGCCCAGCCGAGCCAGCTTACCGGATGCGTGCTGGTCGAGGCCGCGACCGCGAGCACGCCGGCGCCGCTAGCTAGCATGGCAGGCGCCAGCGCATCGGCCAGCCGTCGCAGCCCCAGCCCGGTCAGCGTGACGATCAGCGCGATGAAGGCGAAGCTGAGCAGCGTGACGACGAGCGTGTACGCATGGACCAAGGCGGTCAGCCCATAAGGGAGCGCAAGGACGAACGTTGTGACGAGCACGAGGGTATTGATCACTGTCAGGACGAACTGCGCCTTCGCGCGGCCCGCGACCATCAGCAACGCGCCGTTATAGGACGCGATTGCCTGCAGCGCGCCGGCCGGTGCGAGCCAGGCGACGATGCCCGGCACCGCCGACCAGCGATCCGACAGCAGTGCGCCCACGGGAAAGGCTAGCCCGAACGTCAGGTACAGCATTGCCGGCACGACGACGAGGGCAGTAGCGGACAGCACGCCTCCGACCATCGCTTTGGCACGCTCGCCATGCGGATCCTGGCCGCGCAACGTGGCGAGCAGGATCGCACTGGTCGGCCAGGTGATCGCCATCAGCGGCGCGAGCATGAACTGATACGACAGGCCGTAGACTCCAACCGCTGCCGCGCCCAGCGAGGCACCAATCAGCAGATTGTCGCTGTTGCGCGACAGGAAGTTCAGGATGTTGCTGGCCAGCACCCAGCCGCCGAACGACAGCAGCTGCCCCAGCCGACGGAATTGCAGGTTGGGGCAGAGGTCGCGGCGCACGGTCCACCAGAACGCGGCAAGGCGCAGCGTCTGGACCAGCATATTGTACAGCACCAGTGACCAGACGCCGGCGCCATGCCACGCCGCGAAAATGCCGATGGCCGCGGAGACGGCGATCGCGATCGCCTCGATTTGAGCGATGTGAGCGTAACGCAGTTCCCGCTCGAGCAGAGCGCGCGGCGTTGCGGCCGAGATCGACAGGATGACGACTCCCGCCATCGCTGCCATGACAGGCGCCAGGCCGCGCATGCCGATCGCGTGCTCCAGCGGCCAGGCACCGGCGACCAGCAGCGCTGCGCAAACGATGCCGCCGAGCATCATCGCGCCCATCGCAGCCCCCGCTTCGATGCGCGACAGCGATGGCGCGCGCGTGATCGCGCTGGTCATCCCGAGATCGGTCAACATCGCGACAAGCACCACGAACGGCGTCGTGTACACGACCAGCCCATAATCCGCAGGCGGCACGAATGCCGCGATTGCGATGTTCATCCCGAACTGGATGGCGTTGCGGTACAGGCTGAGCCCGGACATCGAGAGTATGTTCTTACCAAGCACGTCGAGCCCTCCTGCGAGGCCGCCCTGACCATGGCACTGCGGCGGCGCATGCCTCAAATGAGGCACTTGGCGGCAGATGCGCGCCGTAATCGGGGGTATGGCCAATCCAACGGGGCGCAGCGTGTTCGCAGCGACAGACCATCACACGCCGACGACCAGACCGGCACCATTCGGCGGTATCGTAACGATCGCGGCCGCGCTGGCGCTGAACTGGATGCTCGCATCCACGCTCGTCAGCCCGATCTTTTCGTGGACGTCGTTGCTGCTGTTCGGCTTCCTGTTGGTACTGATCGGTCGGATCAGTGCCGCTGGGCTGATCCTGTTGTTGCCGCTGGCAATCACGCGCCTCGCCACGCTTGTGTCGCTGTTGGTGATCGAGGCCGGCGCCTACATGCCTGAGGTCAACCGGCTCGGCGAACCGGGCGATGCGAGCGCGTCGTTCGTGGCGTTCACGTCGATATTCTTCCTCGTCTTCGGACTGGTGTTCCGGTGGTTCGAGCGTGCCTTCCTTACTTATGTCCGCTCGCCGATGCTCGACGATCTGGTCGCCTTGCTTGGCTGGCCGGTCGTGTTGTTGTGCATGGTGCTCGGCGGGCTGGCCTTCCTGCACGGATGGCAGGTCGGATTTCCCTTGCTCGAGGGTATCGACCGCTTCCTGTACCGCCGAGAATATAGCAGCGGGCTGGTCCTGATCCTGCTCGACAACAAGTTCCTGTTCGCAGCAATGCTCGGCGCGGTGGCGTTCGCGCCGCGGCACCAGCCGGTGCTGAGGACCTCGGCGATGCTGACGTTCCTGGGACTGACCAGCCTGTACTTCCTGTTCGGCGACAAGTTCTTCACGATCCTGGCCGAGGTCGCGTTCTTCGCTATGCCGCTGCTGCTCTTGCGACAGGGCAGGCTGGCAGGGACGATGATCCGGCTGGCGGTGCCGGTCGGCGCACTGCTGTGTGCCGCGCTGGGCGCGACGCTGTATATCTATTCTGGCTATGGCCGGTTGCCGCTCGACCGTACTGTAACGTTGGTGGGCGAGCGCATCGCGGGGCAGGGCGAATTGTGGTTCGTCGCCAGCCGCGATGCGCGCCGCGTGACCAACTGGGACTCGCATCTTGTCGACGGCAACCTCCAGACCCTGCGCGCGAAATCACCGCCCGCTGAAGCGTTCGCCAACGGCGTCGAGACGTATTATTTCATCATGCGCTATTCGCCCGCCAAGCTCGCCGACAGCTTTCGCAAGAACCAGGGCTGGGTGCAGCTGACGATGGGTACCGAGGCGCTGGCGCTGGTGATGTTCGGCTATCTGGGTGTGGCCGCGGTGATGGTGGTGCTCGGCGTGCTTGCCGCGTTCGCCGCACTGTATCTGCGCCGCGCCTTCGAATCACGGTTTCCGCTTAGCCTGTTCCTGGCGGTGTGGGTGTTTCTCCAGGTGTATTTCTCGGCGCAGCAGGCGTCGCTGTGGAGCGTTGCGGCACCCGGTCAGATCAATCGCGTTCTGCTGTTCGTGACCATCGAGATCGTCCTCCTCGCGATCAATCGCGCTCAGATCCTGTCGGCGCTGGGCCGCGGTCGCGCGGCACTCTTCGCAACGGAGCGATCGGCATGATTTCCAGGCGGACGTTTATCGGTGCGGGGATCGGTGGGGGCTTGTTGGCCAGTGCACCTACAGTCGGGGCAGCACCGCGCCGCTATCCGCGACAGGTGCTGGCCTTTTATTACCCATGGTACGGCAATCCCAGGACGAGCGGACGCTGGTTCCATTGGCAGGGCCCGCACGGCGAAGCGCCGCGGCAGAGCCCGACGTTCAACCATCCGACGCTCGGCACCTATGACAGCCACGACCCAGCGGTGGTCGCAGCCCATGTCGCGCAGGCCAAGGCGGCCGGGCTCACCGGCTTGATCGTCAGCTGGTGGGGACCGGCCTCGTTCGAGGACAAGGCAATGCCGGCGATCCTCGCAGCCGCGCAGAAGGCCGGGTTGAAGGTTACGGTCTATCTCGAACAACAAAAGGACGGTGCGGCGGGTGCGGCGCGTGACATCGCGTACCTGACCAGCACGTATGGTGCGCATCCGTCCTGGCTGCGGGTCGACACGCGACCGGTGCTGTTCCTCTATCTGCAGGCGCTGCGAGACCTGCCAGCGAGAGATTGGCGGAAGGCAGCGGGGCGGGCGTTCCTGGTCGGCGACGTATCGCCGCGAGAAACCGCGCAATTCGCGGCCTGGGCGCCGTTCATGGACGGCATCCACGTTTATGTCCTTGCCCCTTATGTGAAGGGAATGACGCCGCTGCAGATGGCGGCGTGGGCGAACCGGACCTATCCGACGTGGAAGGCGCAGGTCGCCGACCGGCTGTTTTGCGCGACCGTCATACCCGGCTTTGACGATACCCGAGTTCCCGGCAGGCCTCAGCCACGACCGACGGTCGAGCGGCACGACGGCCAGACCTACCAGACGCTCTGGGACGCCGCGATCCGGCACGACGCGGACTGGGCAGTCATTACCAGTTTCAATGAATGGCACGAGGGTTCGGAGATCGAACCATCGCGCGAACATGGCGACCGGTATCTAAAGCTGACCTCTTCGGCCGCGCGCCGTTTCATAAAGGGCTGAACCACTCTTGCGCATCCTGCACGTCAGTTCGGTCTATCCGCCGCATGTCATCGGCGGTGCGGAGAAGGTCGTCGAAATGCTTGCTGAGGCGCAGGTCGCGCGTGGGCATCACGTCGCGGCGGCGTATCTGACGCGCGACGCGCAACCGGCGGGTGAACGCCACGGCGTCGCGGTGATGCCGCAGCCTAGCCGCAACCTGATCTGGATGGAGGACGTGTTCGCCAGTCCGCGACCGATGCGCACCGCCAACAAGCTGGCCCAGATGGTCGACTACCGCGCCGCCGCCGATTTTGCCCAAGCGATTGCGGCGTTCCGTCCCGATATCGTCCACACCCATTCGATGGTCGAATTGCCGCCGATGATCTGGTCGGCGATCGCGAACAGCAGCGCGCGGTCGGTGCATACGTTGCACGATTATGACCTGATCTGTTCGCGCGCCTCACGGTTTCGTGACGGCAAGTCGTGCGAGGCGATGCACACGTCTTGCCGGATTACAGGCGCATGGAAGGCGCGGTTCGCCGGTCGGATCGACGCGGTTGCGGCGGTCTCTCAGCCGGTGCTCGACGAGCATCGACGCTTCGGCCTGTTCCGCAACCTTGGCCCGGGCCGGGCGCGCGTGATCTGGAATGCGGTCGACGTCGCCGAAGGGCACGCGCGGCCGACGCGGATCGGGGACATGGTCTTTGGTTTCCTTGGACGATTGGTGCCGGAAAAGGGCATCGAGCCGCTACTCGCCGCCTGTAGGTTGCTTCCCGAGCAGGGCTGGCGGCTACGCGTCGCTGGTCGCGCTCAGGAGGGGGATGCAGCCTATCGTGCGCTGGCCGAAGGCTTGCCGGTCGACTTCCTCGGCTTCACCGATCCGCGCGCGTTCCTCGATTCGATCGACCTGCTGGTCGTGCCATCGATATGGCGCGAGCCGTTCGGGTTGACCGTGGTCGAGGCATTCGCGCGCGGGGTTCCCGTCATCGGTGCGCGGCTGGGGGCGATCACCGATCTGGTCGGCGCGGTCGGGGACGACTGGCTGGTCGAACCCGGCGACGCGGCGGCGCTGGCCGCGCGGATGCGGCTTGCGATGGAACAGGGACGTAGCGCGCTGCCCAAACCGCCGGCCTTCGCCGACGTGCTGGCGGCCGTCACGCCGACGCGGATGCTCGACGCGTATGATGCGCTGTACGATCACGTCATGGCGGGGAGCATGGCAGCATGACCGGGCCACTGCGCATCCTCCATCTCTCGAGCCTCTATCCGCCGCATATCGTCGGCGGCGCGGAGCGGTCGGTTAGCATGCTGGCCGAGGCGCAGGCTGCGGCCGGCTGGGAGGTTGCTGCCGCCTGCCTGACGCCGGGGGATCCGGTCGAGGAGGTGCGCAACGGCGTCCGCGTGTTTCGCATGGCGCATGGCAACGATTTCTGGATCGAGGATTGGCTCCGCCACACGCCCCGGCAGCGCGAATGGGCAAAGTTCAAGCAGCAGGCGAATTTCGCGATCGAGCGACGGTTCGGCGCGGTGATCGACGTGTTCTGCCCCGATCTGATCAACACGCATTCGATGGTCGATATCTCGACGCGCGTCTGGCATGCGGCGAAGAAACGCGGCGTTCCGATCGTCCATACGCTGCGCGATTTCGACCTGTTATGTGCCGCGAGCTCGATGTACCGCGAGACCGGGCCATGCACGCACCGGCACCTCAAATGCAAGGTCCTGACCTTCGCCAAGCAGTTCGACCAGCGCCTAGTCTCGGCAGTGACCGCGGTGGGGCAGGAGGTTCTTGCGCGGCATTTGAAATACGGGTTCTTCGATCATGTCCCCGCAGCGCGACGGCATGTGATCTGGAACACGGCAAAGGTCGAGGGGGTCGGCGTCGACTATGTGAAGCCGCCGCTCACCGGACCGATCACGTTCGGCTATCTTGGCCGGATCAGCCCGGAAAAAGGCGTGGATACGTTGCTGCGCGCGGCGCGGTTGCTGCCGACGACCGGATGGCGGCTGTTGATCGCCGGTGCGGCACTCGGCCCGCTCGCGCCCTATGAGGAGCTGGCAAAAGGGCTTCCGGTCGAGTTCATCGGCTTCCAGAAACCCAAGGATCTGTTCGACCGGATCGACGTGCTCGTCGCACCGTCGCTCTGGGCCGAACCGCTCGGGCGGACCGTACTCGAGGCCTATCAGGCGCATGTGCCCGTTATTGGCGCGCATAGCGGCGGCATCGCGGAAATCATTGCGGACGATGCCTGGCTAGTGCCGCCCGGCGACGTCGAGGCACTCGCCGAGCGGATGAAAGCGGTGCTTGTGCACGGCAAGCCGTCGTCGCCGGCGGGCCGGGACCGCGTGGTCGCGCGGACTACGCCCGCCGCCGTCGCTGCCGGGTTCGCCGATGTCTATCGCGCCCTCCTCGGGCGCTCCGAGATCGGCTAGAAAGGGGTCAATATGCGCCGTGACCCGACAGCACGGTGCGCGCAGTGCCCAACAGGATCCGTGCATAAAGACGTGGCGACAGGCGGCGCGCCATTATGCTGTCCATCGCGACGCGGCGGCGATAGTCGGTGTTGTTGCGTCCGCTGATCTGCCAAATCCCCGTAATTCCTGGTAGCATCGAGCAGTAATCCACATAACGCCGTCCGTAGCGCGAGACTTCCGCGGCAACGATCGGACGCGGGCCGACCAGACTCATCTCGCCGCGAAGAATGTTCACGAACTGCGGCAGCTCGTCGAGGCTGGTTTTGCGGATGATGCGGCCGACCGTGGTGATGCGCGGATCGTTGCGCAGCTTGTGGTCGCGGTGCCATTCTGCGCGGGCGACCGGGTCGCTGGCAAGCAGCCGTGCGAGACGCGCATCGGAATCCGGTGCCATCGAACGAAACTTGTAGCACAGGAACGTGCGCCCGTCCTTGCCGTAGCGGCGATGGCCATAGATCGGCGAATGCCCGTCGCGTGCCCAGATCGCGATCCCGAGCAGGATCATGACCGGTAATAGCGTCATCATGAGCAGCGCGGCGAGCGTGACGTCGATCGCCCTAATCAGCTGGGATTGGCCGCGCGTGTGATCGGTTCGATACTGAGAAGTCATGGTTACCTACCCGTTAGCTAAGACACGCTAACGCGCGGCACGGGATCGAGCGGCGATCAAATGAGGCAAGCCAGCCCCCCGCTACCTCAACACAGCCCTCAAAACATCAATTGATACAATCATTTCGGCGGATAAGCGAAAAATGAATATGGGTTAAAGAACTATTAAAGCACTCACATCATTAGATGGTTCAGAAGATTAGCGGTAGAGCACGATAATGTCGTTGAACGATCGTGCAGCATTGGACCTGTCTGAACCTGGTTCGGGTAGCTCATATTAGGTGTGACTTAACAACCAATGGTGCTCAGCGCCCGTGGAGGACGTATGCTTAGGCGTGTCGTATTAGGATGTTTTGCGCTCGGCTTGGCGACGTCAGCGATCGCACAAGACGTTGCTTCAACGCTTCCGATATATACCTATGCGTTGTCGGGCGGAGACCGCGTGCGCGTCGTCGTGTTTGGCAATTCTTCGCTTGGAGGCGAGTTTACCATCGACGGTTCCGGTACCATTGCGCTGCCGCTGATCGGCGAAGTCGATGTGCGAGGGTTGACGTCGTCGCAGTTGCAAACCCGGATCGTATCGAAGCTTGCCGATGGCTATCTAAAGGATCCTCGCGTAGCGGTCGAAGTGCTGTCGACGCGGCCGTTCTACATTCTCGGGGAGGTTAACAAGCCCGGGCAATATCCGTTCGCCAACGGCCTGACCGTCGAGGCTGCGGTTGCGCAGGCTGGCGGCTATACCTACCGGGCCAAGACCAAGAAGGTCTTGATCAAGCACGCCGGCGAGGCCAGCGAATTCATCACCTATGACGTGACCGCAAAGACCCGGGTCGCGCCGGGCGACACCATCCGCATCAAAGAGCGCTGGTTTTGAGCCGGTCTTCGTTAGCGGCACGCCGCCGCCGTACTGCGCTGGGACTGGTTTTCGCCGCGGGCACCGCCGCGCCCGGGTCTGCGCAGCTGCTACAAGACGCACCGACCGTGATGATCCCCCCCGAAGCGCCAATCACGTCGGTGCGGTCGGTGTTCGCGCGTACGCGGGAAACCGCAGTCGCTGATCGCATGCTGCCTGCGTTCACCGCACAGGGGATCTCGGTCGGCGCGTTCGACGTATTTCCGGGTCTTGCGATCGGCAGTGTGTACACCACCAACTTGTTCGCCAATAACGACGACCGCCGCGACGACATCGCGCTGGTCGTTCGCCCCGAAGTTACCGTCCGCACCAGCGCCGGCCCCTATCAGGTCGCAGCGTATGCGCGTGGCGACCTGCGGCGCTATTCGACCTATACCAGCGAGAACACCGAAGAGGGACTGGCCGGGCTCCGCGGCAGCGTCGCGATCGGTGCGCTCAGTAGCCTGACAGCGGGCGTCAGTTATGGATCGCTGATCAACCCACGCTACGCTGCCGACTCGCCGGTCAATGCCGCGAAGCCGATCGAATATCGCGCGTTGAACGGCTTTGTCGGCGGCACGATCGAGGGCTCCAGCACCCGCGTCGTCTTTCGCGGCGACATCGCGCGGCTGAGGTTCAGCGATACGCCGAGCCGCGAGGGCGGTACGCTGTTCGCTCGCGACCGCGACCGTATCCGCTACCAGGGACTGGTGCGCATCGAGCGTGCGATCAGTCCGGCTTTTTCGGTCTACGCCGCAGGCAGCTTGAACAAGATCGACTATCGCCTTCCGACCCCAGGCATCGGTACACGTGATTCCGAGGGCTTTGGCGCCTATGTCGGATCGAGTTTCGAACTGACCACGCTCCTGCGCGGCGACGTCCGCGTCGGCTATATCCGGCAGAATTTCGACCTCGCCGGTATCCGGCCGCTGTCGGGCATCGGTACGCTCGCCACCCTGGTCTATTTTCCAAACCGGCTGTGGACGATCACCGCGACCGCGCAGAGCAGCATCGAGGACAGCGGCGTCCCCGGCAGCGGCGGTTTCCTGCATCGCGGCGGATCGCTGCGCGGCGACCATGAACTGCGTCGCTACCTCATTGCGTCGGTCGAAGGCGGCTATTTCCGCGATACCTATCGCGGTCTCAACCGCCGCGACAGCCTGCCCTATGCGGATGTAGGGCTGACCTACCTCTCACGCAACCATTGGAACGCACGGGTCGGCTACCGATACCTGTCGCGCGATTGCACCTGCACCGCCGGCGTCACCAATTTCGACGACCATCGCGTCTCCGCGACGCTCACCTTTCAGAACTGACCGGAGACTAGATCATGGCTAGCGTACTTGCGCCCTACACCGGGCTTCGTCCGACGATCATGCCAACCGAGCGGCCTGCGCCATCAACCAGCTTGATAGACCTGTTCAAGACCTATCGCCGCCATTTGGCCCTGTTCGTTCTGGTCGCTGGCGCGATCATGCTGGCGGTCGCCGCCTATACGCTGCTTCAGACGCCGCGCTACACGGCGACCGCAACCTTGGTCATCGCGCCGCGCCCGGCCGAGATCGGGTCGGACCGCACCACCGCACTCAGCGATCCGGCGGCGGATTCAAGCGTCGATACGCAGGTCGAACTTCTGAAAAGCCGCACGCTTGCGACACGGGTCGTCGACCGCCTGATGCTGACCGAACCAACGCGCTTCGACGATTTGATGCGCAATCCCTCGATCCGCGACCGTGTACCGATACTTGCGGCAAGGCCGGTTGCAGTTGCAGCCTCGGCGCGGCGCGATGCGGCGATCGAACGGCTCCAGCAGGGACTGGACGTGCACCGTACGGCGCAGACTTTCGCGCTCAACCTGTCGTTCGTTCATCATGATCCCCAGCTCGTCGCCGAAATCGTCAACACCTATGCCCGCGAGTTCGTGGCGCAGTCGACCGTCGTCAAGCGCGAGGGATCGGACGCGTCCGTCACCCTGTTGCGCGGGCAGCTTGCTGGGGCGCGTCGCGAGGTCGAGGCCGCGGACAATGCACTGGGCCGCTACAAGGTTGCTCATAATTTGATGAGCGTGCAGGGCGGCACGATAGCCGAACAGCAATTGTCATCGCTCGATGGCCAGGTCGCGTTGGCGCGGGCCGGTGAGGCGGAGGCCAGTGCCCGGTTGCAGACCGCGCGACAGCAGCTTGCCCGCGGCTCGTCGGGGGACGATTTGGGCGAGGCGCTCGGTTCTCCGGTAATTCAGCAATTGCGGAGCCAGCGCGCGGTGCTCAGCGCGCAGGTAGCGGATCTGGATGGGCTCTACGGACCCAAATATCCGCCGCTCGCCGCCGCACAGCGGCAGGTTGCAGAGATCGATACGCAGATCCAGGGCGAGATCACCCGCACGATCGCCAATCTCGAGGCGCAGCGCGAGGTCGCAGCCCGGCGTACTGGATCGCTGGCCAGCAGCGCGGGTGGCGCACGGGCGCAGGTCGTCAGCAATAGCGTTGCCTCCATCGCACTTGGCGCCTTGCAGCTCCGGTCGGATACTGCGCATCAGATCTATGCACAGATCCTCAATCGACTGAACGAAATCGGTGCACAGGCGGCGACGACTCAGTCGGATGCGCGCGTCGCAAGCTTGGCGGCGGTGCCGACGCGGCCGACCTCGCCCAATATGCCGATCAACCTGCTCGTCGGCGCATTGCTCGCCACCGCGATCGGACTAGGCGTCGTGTTCCTCAAGCAAGGTACCGACCGTGGCATCCGTACTCTGGAGGACGTGGAGGGTCGACTGCAACTGCCGTATCTTGCGGGGTTGCCGACGCTCGGCTCGGCGGTCCGCCATGTCGGCGGCAGTGACCCGATCAGCGCGCTCGTCGACCATAGCGGTTCGGCCTATGCAGAGGGATATCGCAATCTTGCGGCTTCGGTGTTGCAGGCGGCAGGATCGGGCAAGGTTCGCACTATTGCACTGACCTCCGCGCTGCCGAACGAAGGCAAGACGACTGCGTCGATCGGTCTTGCACGGATCGTCGCCATGAGCGGGGTCAGCACCGTGTTAGTCGATGCAGACATGCGCAGGCCCAGCATCGCCAACGCGCTGGGGCTGCGCCCAACCGTCGGCTTGCAACAGGTGCTCGAAGGCGATGCTACGCTTGACGAGGCGCTGTTGCCGGATGTCGATTCGAGCCTGACGATCCTGCCGATGCTGCGCGCGGGCCTCGCCGCATCACATGCGCTCGGCAATGGCAGTTTCGATGCGCTGATCGAGGACTTGAAGGCTAGGTTCGACGTCGTCATCTTCGACGCCTCGCCGGTCCTGCCCGTCGTCGACGGCCGGTTGGTCGCCAAGAAGGTCGATTCCACCATCCTCCTCGTGCGCTGGCGGAAAACATCCGATGCGGCGGTGGAGATGGCAATCCATCTGCTTCAGTCACTCGGCGTCAAGATGACCGGCGTCGCTCTGAGTCGCGTCGACCTTCGGGCACTTGCCCGGTCCGGCTACGGCGACCCCGCCCAGTTCATGGGGTCGTACAGCGGCTATTATACAAACTGATGTTGAAGGTCATGTACACAGGCGATCCCCGCGGCAGTGGCAGGTCGCTCAGCACCGAGTTGCTGCTGCATCGCCTGCGCAAAGCCACAGTTCTCTCGCCGATCGAGGTCGAATTGGTGCTGTCGTTGGGCGAGCAGCCCAAGCAGCACGCGGCTGGCACGAGTATCTGTCCGCAGGAAGACGGCAGCCCGCATCCGCGACTGGTCGTAGGCGGATGGGCGTGTCGGCCGCGGATTTTACCCGACGGCCGTAGGCAGATACTGAGCGTGCTGATTCCCGGCGACCTGATGGGCGACCGGGGCGAACGACGCCCGTTCGCGCTCAATCCGGTGGTTGCGCTGACGCCGGTGCGCACGATCAGCATCGCGCGGATGGTCCAGGCCGTCCGGCTGAACCCGCATGACTATCCCGGGATTGCCCGCGCGCTTGCGGCGATCGACCGTACCGAGGAAATGGCGCTGCTCGATCACATAGTCCGGCTCGGCTGCCAGAGCGCCCGGCAGCGGATGTCGCATCTGCTGCTGGAACTGCATCAGCGGCTGGCGTCCATCGGGTTCGTTCACAACGGATCGTTCCCTATGCCACTGACACAGGATACGCTGGCGGAACTGCTCGGACTGAGCCTGGTACACGTCAACCGCATCGTTTCACAGTTCCGCCGTGAAAATTTGGTGTCTATCCGTGGTGGCGTGGTCACCATCGACGATTTTGCGCGGCTGGCGTTGCTTGCGGACCGCGCGGACCCCACGCGAGACGCCGCCTCCAGCTGAACGGCGTCAGACGGTAACGCCGTTCACGCCGGCGGGCAGGAACCCACCTACCCCGCTGTCCGACAGATACAGGTTCTTCAATACCTGCGCCGTCGCACGCGTGAAGGGAATTGGGCGGCCGTCGGAATCCTGGAGGTTGGAACTGGATCCCCTCGCGCCAGCTAGCGACTGGTCGCCGATATTGCTGCCGTCGAGCGAGCCGAGCATGATGCTGGCGCCGCTCAGCGCGGTGGCGATCGCTGTGTTGGTCGCTGCCTTGTCATCGAGCAGCGTCCGGATCAGGCCGCCGTGATAGATCGCGTCGGCCAGATTGACGGACAGCATATCGACGACCGCGGCGTCGAAGGTCTGGCCGAGGATCGTGCGATAGGTCGCCGCGACCGTATTTTCGACGAGGAACGCACCGAGCAGGAAATGCACGTCGCTGGCGTATGGGTCAAAGGCCGTTCCCGATCCCGTGATCCCTGCACGCTGCGCCGCGGTTGTGAAGGCGCCGGTCGCACCGCTCGAAAGGTCGAGCGCGGGTTGCGCCGCCGCCTGCGCACCCAACTGACCGCGCAGTCGCTCGACATGCTTCTGCTTGTCGTCAGCAAGTTCGACCGCGTAGGCCGCAACGAGCGGGTCGGAGAAACTAGCCTGCCGAGCGCCGGATGCGAGCCCGAAGCGTCCGACTCCGCCGGTCAAAGCCGCCGGCAACCCGCCGCCGCGCGCGGCATAGCCGTAGTATTGCGCGCCGACATAGGCGAGCGTCAGCGCAAGATTGAGCGGGTGACTGACGCCCGCAACGTCCAAGGGGGACGGGGTGACCGTCGGTGTCGGCCCAGGAACAACGACGATCGGTTCGCTTGCTGCGACGTCTTCCCCGTCGGCACCGCCGCCACCGGCACACCCGGCGAGCAGGAGCCCAGTCGAGAAGCTGGCGGTCAGGCGTATGAACTCGCGGCGATCGGGGTAGGTGGTCTGCATCCCGCGATTAGGGATCGCGACGTTTGCCAGGACGTTAACGGTTCCATGAGATCGGCACCTCAATACATCAAATGAGGTAATCGGGGCGGGTTGCTGTCAACCGTCAGGAAACCGTTAATACGTCAAAGCCTTTACCGGCGGGCATGACGACACCCATGGCTTCGCCCGACATGACCGCCATCCTGCAAGCTGCGCTTGACGCCGCCGCTGCCGCGCGGATCGCTTATACCATCCCGGTGGGAGGACATCGGCTGACGAGTACCGGGCTCGGCTACGCCAGCCACGCCAAGATTATTGTCGTCGGCGATGTCTACAATGATCACGGCCCGGCAGTGGGCACGCATTACTGCCTGACGAACCGGTCCGGAAAACGTCTGATCAACGTGACGATCACCGGCGGCGGTGGCGCATTCGTCGGGGCCGCGACGGACCCGGCGGGGGCGACACGTAAAGGACTCGGGATCGTTGCGACGGACGGCTTTACCGTGATTGGCGTGCGTACCGCCGGGCCGTTGACCGGTTTCGGCACGGAGATCAAGAACTCAACGGGGGGGCACATCAACGGGCTGTTACTTCAGTCCGGCGTCAACAAGGCGGGGGCGGACGGACTGCATTTCTTCGGCGCATGCAGACAGGTGACGGGGTCGAACATCGTCGTGCAGAGCGGCGACGATGCGCTGTCGTTCACGTCCGAGAATGACGAGTCGACGAATGCGCTGATGGAGCGGATCACCCTCACAGCGATGACGCTGAACAGCGCGGCGTTTTCGTGTATCAAGTTCTACACCAGCAAGACGACCGGCAAGGCGATCATACGCAACGTCACGCTGACCGGGATTAAGGGGCGCATAACGCAGGGACCGACCGGGTGCCCGCTGGCCATGCAGAACACCGGCGTGGCGCAAGGCTGCGTCATCGACAAGATCACGATCGTCGACGCCGATCTCGACTTCGGCGCCGCGACGCAGGACGGGCCGACGGCGTTCATCACCGATTGCAGCAACGTGACGCTCCGCAACGTAATCCTCAGGGGGCGACGCAACGGGCAGTTTCTTCGCGCGATCCGCTGCACCGGGCTGCGCGTGACAGGGGAGGTTTGGGATACCATCGCCGGGAACCCGATGAACAACCTGGTCCAGCTGGAACAGTGCGGCGACTACGTCATCGATCTGGTCGTACGGTCGGCAAGCGGCGCGCGGATCGGATCGCTGAACGTTCGCAACACAGAGACGGATACGGGCACTCGCTTCATTGCCATGACGGGGGCTTGAACTACGTCGCGGTCGTATTCGAACCGACGGGCATCCGCTCGAGCAGTTCGGCGATGATGAGCGCGGCGTCAGTATTGTTTGCATTCAACCGGGCCAGTGACTGGAGAAGCGTCCGGGTACTGACGGAGGCGAGCACCGCACTGACGCGCGATTGTTCGGCAGGTGTCAGCGCTTGAGGTTCGACTGGGAGACTAGACATTGCGACGCTACGGTAACGCCGGGGAATCGGCCCACTCGATCAATTGACGACTTGCGCGAGCACGCGTCGCAGGCTGGGCTCCGGTCATCCGACTTCGGAGAACGGTCGCCCCACTCGACCGTTCGAAAAAGTCTTCGTGCCGCTCCGAAGATCCGTAATCGGGCAGATTACAGGCCGATCTTCAGCCCGATCGATCCGCTTGTCGAATGGCCCACCAGCCCGCGATCGTCGTCGAGCGACTTGCGATAGTCCCCTTCGCCGTACAGCGCGATGCGCTGGCCGAGCGCCCACGTGACCCCGGCTCCCGCCTCTCCCCACACAGCCGAACCAGGGGTGCGCACGACCGAGGTCGCAGCCGGAGAGACGAACAGGGTCCGGTCGGTCGACGCGAACGCCTTCCACAGATTGGCGCGAAGATAGGGCTGAACCGCGCCCGCGCCCGTCTCGTACCGGGCGCGGGTACGTAGGCCGAGACGTCCGGTCAGATGGCCGCGGTCGCGTTGCTGGACCAAAGCATTGACGATCGCCACGTCATCGATCGCGGTGCCCTGCGCGATCAGCTGCGCTTGAGGTTCGAGCACCCAGTTTGCCGATAGCGGGACGGCATAGCCGGTTTCGACCGAAGCGAGGATGCCGGTGCCGTCGATCGGAATGCGAAAGCCGTCCGCCGCCGTGGTCGCGTGTCCGCCATACCAGCTGTGCTGAACGACAGTGTCGACATAGAAGCCACTGTTCGCGAGATACGTCCAATAGGCGCCTGCATAGATCGTGTTGGGATCGAGCCGGCCGACGCGGCGGTTCTCGACGCCTCCGGTGAAGCCGTTGGTCGTGTAGCGACCGTCCGTATACCCGCCATAGACGCCGGCCGCGTGATGACCGGCCTCGCCGCCGAAGCGGAACAGGTCTACACCGAGCTGGAAGCCGTAGAGATGGCCGTCCGTGGTCGGCCGTGCGTCGCCGCGCTGGCGGAAGCGTCCGTCGTCGGCGATCGCCCGGCCCCATAGGCGGCCGGGTACCGTGAAACCTTCCGCAACCGGATCGGTCTCGTCGCCTCTGCGCTTGTGATAGGTGCCGAGCATCGCCAGGTCGCCGCGGCGCAGCGCTGCGGGCAGCGCCGCGAGGAGAGGGACTTCCGCGCGATAGGTCGGGTCGGTCGGCGTTTCGCCCGCGTCAGCCTGCGTGCGCAGGAACCAGCTCTGGCTCGTTCCCGCCGCGTTCGATGCGTAGAGCCTGTATTCGAACGCACCAGCGTCGACATGCTGGCCCGCGAGCGTGAAGCCGGTTCCGGTCGACGTGGCGGTAGTGGTGCCGCCGTTGATCGCGCCGACCACTTCGATGCCGTCGCCGGTGGTACGTGCGCCCAACCCGCCAGCGTTGACGACCTGTATGCTGGTCGTGCCGCTGACCGCGCCCCCGTCTATGATCAGGCGATCGGACGGGGCTCCGTCCCCCGCGAGCACCGTCTGCAGCTTCAGCACGCCGTTCTGTCCGACATAATTGCCGCGGACCGTCAGCGTGTCGGTGGCGCCGGACGGGCCGTTGGTCAGGTCGACGATGCCGGCATTGACGAGCGTCG
>Ga0308164_10001026_pt1 | contig 35963 bp, 29 predicted proteins | sample PhyTR2_FD_201031 | JGI IMG/M metagenome (GOLD analysis project Ga0308164, IMG submission 201031) | Phyllosphere microbial communities from UC Gill Tract Community Farm, Albany, California, United States - DLSLT.R2 | ecosystem: Host-associated > Plants > Phyllosphere > Unclassified | place: USA... | reverse complement strand
CAGGCTTTAGCACACGTTGCTTCTGCTGAAGGAATCACTTGTGTAGAAAAGATCAAAGGAATGCATGTTGAAAAGATTGATTACGGCAATATTCCTGGATGTACTTACTGTCATCCTGAAGTAGCCTCTGTAGGTCTTACAGAAAAGCAGGCTAAAGAAAAAGGATACGAAATCAAAGTAGGTAAATTCCCTCTTTCTGCAAGTGGTAAAGCTACTGCTAATGGAAATACAGACGGATTTATCAAAGTTATTTTTGATGCTAAATACGGTGAATGGCTAGGATGCCATATGATTGGAGAAGGCGTTACAGATATGGTTGCAGAAGCCGTAGTAGCCAGAAAACTGGAAACTACAGGTCATGAGATTATCAAATCTATCCACCCGCACCCTACAGTATCTGAGGCGATCATGGAAGCAGCAGCTGCAGCTTACGGTGAAGTGATCCACATCTAAACTGATACAATTAAACATACAAATATTTAAAAGCCCAGATTGATCTGGGCTTTTAATCATTCACTATGAAAGCAAAAATTATTTTATTATTTTCCCTGTTCTCTATTCTCATCTTTTGTCAGGAAAAAAAAATTAAAGGATTTTTCCGGCCCAGTATGTTCTGAAAAGCTCTAACGATACTATAAAAGCCAAGGTCAGAAACGTAGGTAAATTCACCAATAAAAAATACTATTTCGCTACCGTTTTATTTAAAATGAAAATGAAAGATGAGCAGGGAAATGAAACATGGATTGAACCCAATGATCTGAAATATATTAAAATTACAGATGAAAATAATCTGAAGTTTTTACGGATCAATACATAATTGCCACAGATTTTTCTGTGGTTTTTTGTAAATTCAGGCAAAAATTAAAAAATGAAAAAACAATATATTATCCTTGCTCTTTCATTAGCCGGAATACTTTCTGCGCAGGACAAGAATGAATGGGTAAGCCCCAATGAGAATCTTATTACAGAAAATATCCTGCCTATTCCTAAAAGCCTTAACCAGGCGATAAAAAAATATTCGGAAAACAGAAATGCAGGCCTTGCAGATGTTCATCCCAATGGCAAAGAGATCATTGCAGTGACCCGTTTTGCTTCTACCAACCAACTCCATAAAATTGCTGTACCGCTGGGAGCAAGAAAACAGCTTACTTTCTTTGATGAACCCGTTAATGGAGCCTCCTATGAACCTGTAAAAGGAGAATATCTGATTTATACAAAAGATACAGGAGGAAATGAATTCGGTCAGCTTTTTAAGCTTGATCTGAAGACTTTACAGTCTCAACTTCTCACCGATGGCGGAAGATCCCAAAATGGTGGCGTTATCTGGAAGAAAGACGGTTCAGGATTTTACTCTTCATCGACGAAAAGAAACGGAGGCGACAGAGATATTTATTATATGGATCCTTTAAAACCGGAAAATACACAAATGATTCTGGAGCTGAAAGGCGGTGGATGGGGCATCAACAGCATTTCAGACGATGGAAAGAAACTGCTGATAGGTGAATATGTTTCTGCCAATGATTCCTACCTGTACATGTATGATACAGTAACAAAAAAGCTGGAACCAATTACTGACAGAAAAGAAAAAGGAATAGTACAGGGAAATGCTTCCTTCAGCAAAAATCCTGATGAAATTTTCTACATCACAGACCGGAGTAATGAATTCAGCAGACTGGCTGTTTTAAATTTAAAAAACAAAAAGACAGAATATCTTACCACCTCTATCCCATGGAATGTAGAAAACTACGATATTTCTGAAGACCGGTCTACAATTGCTTTTGTGACCAATGAAAGTGGAATAAACAAGCTGTACATACTGCATGCAGATTCTAAAAAATATGAGCCAGTAAGTCAGGTTCCGGTAGGATTGATCGGAGGAGTCAAGTTTTCTAATGACGGAAGATCCCTTTATTTTGCAAGATCTGCAGCAGATTCAGGTTCGGATGTCTATAAAATGGATCTGGTGAGTAAGAATATCGAAAGATGGACCGAGAGTGAGCAGGGCGAAATGCAGCCGTCAGACATGTCCGTTCCAAAACTGATCGAATGGAAAGGTTTTGATCAAATGAAGATCTCGGGATTCTATTATCCGGCAGCTCCTAAATTTACCGGAAAAAGACCCGTGATTATTAATATCCACGGTGGTCCGGAAGGACAGTCGATGGCCTCGTCTATAGGCTCTTCAAACTATTTTACCAATGAAATGGGCGTTGCCATGATCTATCCTAATGTAAGAGGTTCTTCAGGCTTTGGAAAGACATTTATTGCCGCTGATAACTGGGATCTCAGAATGAATTCCGTGAAAGATATCGGAAGCCTTCTGGACTGGATTGCAAAACAACCCGAGCTGGATAAAGACAGAATTATGATCATGGGCGGAAGCTACGGTGGTTTTATGACATTGGCTACAGCTTATGAATATGCCGATAAGATCAGATGTTCCGTGGATATTGTAGGAATCTCGGATTTCAATACCTTCCTTAAAAATACAGAAGAATACCGAAGAGATCTCAGAAGGGTAGAGTATGGTGATGAAAGAATTCCTAAAATGGCAACATTCTTTACTAAAATTGCTCCTCTGAACAATATTGATAAAATCAAGAAACCGATGTTTATCATCCAGGGAACCAATGATCCGAGAGTGCCTGTTACGGAAGCTGTTCAGATGAGAGATAAGCTGAAAGCACAAGGTAAAACGGTATGGTATCTGGAAGCTAAAAACGAAGGCCACGGATTCAGAAAAAAAGAAAATGTGGATTTTCAGCGCCTTGCAGTGATCAGATTTATGCAGGAATATCTTTTGAAATAATTTTAATATAATATTAATAAAATTACGATTATTTTCTCGCCCTGTTTCCTTACATTTATTCTATGAATTTTGAGAGAACAGGGCTGGTTTTGTCAGGTGGTGGAACCAAAGGGATTGCCCATGCAGGAGTGCTAAAATTCTTGAACGAAAACAATATAGAAATTGATGTGCTGTCATGCTGCAGTGCCGGATCTATTGTTGGATGTCTTTATGCTGTAGGAAAAACACCGGATGAGATCCTGGATTTCTTCAATTCAGTATATTTTTTCAACTGGAAACATTTTGCGTTTAATCAGCCGGGACTGGTTTCTTCCATCATTTTCAGGAATTATCTGAAGCCTATTTTCCACGATATGAAGCTGGGAGATCTGGATAAGGAAGTGAAGATTGTAGCAACTGAACTTGTTTCCGGAACCCAGAAAATTTTTGATGACAACTTTGAGGTAGTAGATGCCATTATTGCATCATGCTCCATTCCCGGAGTGACAACACCTTATATTATCGGCGAAGAAATGTATTGTGATGGAGGTGTACTGAATAATTTTCCGGCGGATATTATCAGGGGCGAATGTGATAAGCTGATCGGCGTTTTTGTATCCCCGCCACACGATACCAACATCAAAGATTTAAAATCAATTAAAGCCATTGTTTCCCGTTCCTATGATCTTCTTTCTTACAGAATAGAGAAAGGGAAGTTTGAATATTGTGACTGGTTTATTACGTCGCAGAAACTGTCCTCTTACGGCGCTTTTGAACGGGGTAAAGACCGCCTGGAAGAGATTTTCAATATCGGTTATAAAGCGGCGCAAGAAAGCTATGAGGGAAGTCGTTTCCGTACAGAATTGAGACAGTCCGGAACTTAAAAAGAGGGGTAAGCTTATTTACTCATACTTTCTCTTCTTGCTTCCAATTCGATTTTACAAAAGCCCGCAGATTATAGATGGCGCAGACGTTGATGGATCTGGAAATCTGAATAATCTGCAGGTTATAAGTATGTTCCTACTGCTTCACTACAAATCCATCCTGATTGACAACTTCATTACCGTTCTCATCACTCACACTTAGAGTATAAGGAGCCTTAGAAGCTGAATCCGTGAGGTAATTTCTCCATATCTGATAAGTAAAGCCCTTATTAATGAAGCTGAAATAGTAATTTCCTCCTGTACCGTCCGGAATAAGTTCTCCATCACTGATGATCATGCTCGGTTTTGAAGTGATCTTGGCGTTGGCAGCCCATGACTGGTAAAGATACTTTCCGTTGGGTTGCTTGTCTATCCTGATCTTAAACTTTTTTGTTTTGATGATCACTGTTTTAGGGATCTTTTGAAATGGCTGTACCTCATCTGATGCCTTGAAACTATTGATGACCGCTGGTTTTTCGTTTGCGTAAGCTAAAGAAAACTGGGTGATGCAGAATGCACCTAGTAAAATCTTTTTGATCATTATAATATGAGTTATTGGTTGTAGTACATTCCAATCAAATATAAAGCCATTTGATCCTTACTTTAGGATTGTTTCATTAATCCATGTATTGAGTTCCGCTGTATTGGTAAGTGTTTTCAGAAACCAGGTATTGGTCTTATAATCTTCTATATATTGACGGAAATATAGGTTTAAGCCTTTTTTGCCATTCAGAAGATTAAGGTGGATGTTTTCTCTTAAAAATTCAAGTCGCCTGTCCAGCCATTTTCTTTCATCCGGGGAGCCGGATTGGTGATGCCTGATAAGGATTTCAATAATAGCAATGTCAATTCTTTCTGATTCCCGCAGCATTCTGTCTAGGGCATTAGTCAGTACTTCGTCGTTAAGGAAATCAATGTGGGGCAGATTGTCATCATTATTCTGAAAAAGGTGTTCAAACTCTACATTATGAAGCAGGGCGTGTGCTTCGTGCATCAACTCTGAAGACGTACTGTAACCGTCACTGTTTTTGGAAATAAATACTGCAGGAATATCCATTTGCAACTTTGTATAAGCTTCAATTTTATGATGACCATCTAGTACGAAAGCACAGCTCATCTGTGGATCCTGGTTAGAGAGACTATACAATATAATGGGTTTTGGCCGGCCGCCTTTTCTGATCAAATCCATGTAATATTTCACTCTGTCTGTATCGATACTGTTGCCCTCCAGGGTATATAAATAATTAAAATCCTGAAAAGGGTAGAACCAGCCGGAAAATTTCCTGCTGTCAGGATTATTTTCATCTTCAGGTACAGGCCTGCTCATATAAAAGTTGGAATTTTCAAACGGGATTGTACCCAGATTTACCTGGTAAATTCCATTTTCAAAAAGACTGAGGAAATCTTCAATGCCAGACATAATCTCAGATTCTGTTCCATGAATAAGTGAGCGATTAAGTTTATCGGCCAATGTTATTTTCTCTTCCTCAGACAGTTCTGATACCGAAAAATATTCCCCCACACTTCCTCTGGAATCCGGCCAGTTGACGACAACAGGACGTTTGATGATTAAGCAGCTGGCAAAACCATCGTACAGAACTTTGATAACGTTCTGTCCGTGAGTGATGTGAATTTCCATTGAAAAAAATTATGAAACGGCTGTATAGCTTGCAAAAGCTTCCTCCAGACTATCAAATCTGCCTTTAAATTCATCGATAGGGCAGTCCTGCAGAATAGTGCCCTTATGGATCAGGATGACCCTTGAACATAAAGCTTCTACTTCCTGCATAATATGGGTAGACAGAAGTACTGTTTTCTGCTGTCCGATCTCTTTTACCACATTTCTGATCTCAATAATCTGATTAGGATCCAGACCGTTTGTAGGTTCATCCAGAATCAATAAATCAGGCTGGTGAATAATTGCCTGTGCCAGTCCCACCCTTTGCTTATAGCCTTTTGAAAGCTGTCCGATCTTTTTTGATCTTTCGGGAGTAATTCCTACCAGCTCAATCACTTCATCTACTCTGGCAGAAGGAATTTTATGAATGTTTGCCACAAACTGCAGATATTCTTTCACGTACATTTCCAGATACAGTGGATTGTTTTCAGGAAGAAAACCAATTTTCTTCTTGCTATCAATCTCGTTTTCCGATATATTCATTCCGTTAAAAATAATCTCGCCCTGATCAATTTTCAGGGCTCCGACAATAGATTTCATCAGCGTGGATTTTCCGGCTCCGTTTGGACCCAGAAGACCAATGATCTCATTTTTATCAATAGAAATATTGATGTTGTCTAGTGCAGTCTGTTCCCCAAATTTCTTGGTTAAATTGATTATCTGAAGCGGCATATTCTTGATGTCTTTATGCAAAAGTAAAAATAAAAAACTCATTCGGATGAATGAGTTCAGTATTATTGAAAAATAATCGTGTTATTTCTTTGATTTTTTGTTTTTGTTGCTGCTGCCTGATGTTGGAGCAGCAGTAGAGGCCTGGCTTGAGGTCTTTGTACCATTGATCTGGTGCATAGTACCCGGTTTTTCATACATGGCAGCTTTACCATTGGTTTTCCCAAAAACTTTTTCAACCTGTTTTCTGTTTAAAAACTGGGATTTTCCTACGTATTTACGGTTTTTATTGATGTACTGGATGAACTGAACCGTTGGCTGGCCGTAGTTTTTTTCATAGTGAAGCTCAATGATATCATTGGGAAGTTCCAGGATGATATTTTCGTCAGGAGTTGATATAAAACCATCTATGATCAGTTTGTAAAGCCCGGATACATCACTGTCCAGATTCTGAAAAGAAAAAGATCTGATGGTATTCAGATTGCTCGTATTAAGATCCTGATAATTGATGGTAAATTTATCCTCTTTTTTATATAGACCTACGGAATTATCTTTGCCAATTTCCACCAGGCTTTCATTTTTCAGCACTTTGATCTGTGAGAAAACGGAAACGCCGAACATACATGTAATGAGTAGAATTATTTTTCTCATATGGATGGATTTAATTGTTTTTATAAAATTGGTGTACTAAAATTACTAATAAAAATGCTGCAAAACAATTTTATTAGTTCAAGCAAAAGTAACACTTTTTTTTAATATCCATCATGCGAAGCCTCCTGATCTTATGCATTCCATTTAATGTACAAAAGCTTATAAATCATCTGTGTGTAAACTTTTTAGAAATTTAACAAATAGAGAATATAAAATATATAACAATGATTATATCAGATTTATTTCCAATGTAATCTATTGATTTATAGAAAGTAATATTTTTAACTTAAATTTAATGTCTATAAACTCACAACCCTTGAAATCTTCCAGCCTTCCGGGGCCTGTTTCCAGATATGAACAATCTTGAATGTTCCACAGTTAATCAGGAGGCAATCCCAAGACGGCAGAATTGAGGTATGCCTGTTTGTACAGCCCCTAATCTTAGATAGGATACCTCTACAGATCCAGGTAAAAAAAATCTTAGGTGAACTCGTTTCATTTATGCATCGGCACAATCGAATTTACTTTGAGCAATTATCGTATATAATTTGTAATTTTATTTATTATAAATTTTTATACATGTCTATTTTACACCAGAATCAAAATTTTGTTATCCGTCAATTTTCAGCTGAAGAGCAAAACCTATTTTGCGATCTTTTTGAAGATGAAGAGGTTACAAAATACCTTCCTTACCGTTCTCCCGAACAATATGCAGAAATGTTTGAAGCAGCTCTTGAGGATTATACCAAAGGACCGTTTGGACGTTTTGGTATATTTGATGCTGAATGCAATGATTTTATAGGAATGTGCCTTGCCCGGAATTTTGCAGATGTACCTGACCAGATAGAAATTGGTTATACCCTGAGCAAAAAGTATTGGGGTAAAGGGATCGCAACGGAAGTGAGCCGTGCCTTGACAAACTATTGTTTTTTAAATACTGAAGGAAATGAAATTGTAGCGGTGACAGATCTGGATAATATTGGGTCACAGAAAGTGCTGGAAAAAGCAGGTTTCAGCCGCATTGATAATCTGAAAAGAGCCGATGGCGAGCTGGCATATTTTATAGTCAGACGTAGCTAGGAACATGTTTTTACTGATTAATAGAGCGTTTTGAAATTTCTATGACCAAAGCATCAAACTCGTTTTTATAACTTCTTCCCACCGGAATATGATGAATTCCAAGCATTATTTCATGAGCATTAAAAGCAGTAACCAACTGAGAATTGATCATAAAAGAACGGTGAATCCTTACAAAACCTTTTCCTGATAAAACAGATTCAAGATCCGACATTGTATTCTTTGACATCATACTTTCATTGCTTATCAGAACCGTTTTGATATCGTTTCCCTGACTTTCAAAATAAGCAATTTCTTCGATCAGAACTTTCCGGCTCATTCCCTCCGCTTTGATGATAATAAAATCCTGATGAGAATCTGTTCTGCTTCTTAAAACCCGCTCTACAGATTTGAAAAAACGTTCAAAAGTGATCGGCTTCAAAAGATAATCTACCGCTTCCAGTTCAAAACCTTCAATAGCAAAATCCCGGTAAGCCGTCGTGAAAATGGTAGATGGTTTCTTGGACAGTGATCTTAAAAAATCAATTCCCGTTAAATGAGGCATCTGGATATCCAGAAACATAAGGTCTACAGATCTTGTCTGCAGGAGTTGGTAAGCATCCATTGCGTGTTCAGCCTTTCCTACAAGTTTTAAATGACCGGTACTGGAAATATGTTTTTCCAGAAGAGCGGCTGCCAGAGGTTCATCATCTACAATGATACAATTAATCATAATGCGGCTGGAGTTTTGATTTCAACTTTAAAAATATGATTTTCCTTTGAAACGTTGAGTATAAAATCATCCTGATAATAATGACATAGCTGTCTTTCAATATTTTTGAGCCCAATTCCATCTGCATTATAACTTTCATCATTTTCACAAGTGTTTTCAATCCTGAAAACTGAGTAGCTGCTGTCATAAGAGACATCAATTTTTATCTCTGTTGTTTTCATATTCTTTCCTGCACCATGTTTAAAAGCATTTTCTACCAAGGTCAGATAAATCAGAGGAGGAATGGTGGCGGCAGGATTTAATTCGGATTTTTTATTGATCTTCAACCTTCCTTCACTGTATCTGAGACATTCCAATTGCATATAATCATCAATAATGCTAAGCTCTTCGGATATCAGGACTTCCTTGTTAGGACCTTTATATAAAATGTAATCCAGAATTTCAGAAAGACGGCTGATAGATTCCGAAGTTTTTTCAGAATTACTGAGCGAAAGAGAATAAATATTATTAAGGGTATTGAAGAGAAAATGCGGATTCAGCTGGGATTTAAGAGACCTTAGTTCAAGTTCTGCCTTTTCTTTCTGCAGTTTGATGGTATTTTCTTTTTCGTCCTGATATCGAATCACAAACATTACGGAAATGAAAATAAAAGTCCCGCTGATGATCGTAAACGTATAATGGATCAGAAGATAACCAAGGTCAGTGAAAATACGGTTCAGACTGTCTTTCGGCACATCCATGAAAAAAGGTTCCGCAAGATATACGATAAAAATCCTGTTCATCACAGAAATGATATACAAACTGATGATAAGGTAAACTGAGAAAGCAATGTATTTTTTCCGGTCAAAAAAATGGCGAATCAGAATAGAGTAGATGAAGTTGGCTCCTGCGATCTGAAAGATCCAGTGACAGAAATTATAGATGATGATCTCAGTAGATATTTCATCACTAAAATCTCCGTAACTTCTCACTGTTCCGAATAAAAACAGAGCTGTCCAGAAGAACAGCTGGAAATAGATATTCCGCTTCAGATTATTTTCCTTTCCGAATTTCATAGACTTCAAAAATATACAATCCTTAGACAAAGATTATAGTATTTTGATGAAATGGCTCAAATTGGTGATAAAAAACCTGCTTTGCTGTTCAGACAGCATTTTCTGCTGTTTGCATCCGGATCGCTGTATTCTGTAACGATGATCTTCAGGCGGTTTATTGTTTTATAATATTTGCAGAAAAAATATGCCTGCAGACCAATATCCTTCTGAAAGACTTTACGGATTGGATCATTTACGAGCTTTAGCCATTCTACTGGTTTTAATGTATCATTACCGTGCATTTAAGCATCCGGCCTGGATTGATGCGATAGGAAGATTTGGGTGGACAGGAGTGGATCTTTTCTTTGTATTGAGTGGCTTTCTGATATCAGATCAGCTGTTTACAGAAATTAAAAGAAGTGGAAATATCAGCTTAAAGACATTTTTCATCAAACGTTTTTTCAGGATCATTCCGCCTTATTTTTTTACGCTGGCTGTGTACTTTTTGTTTCCCTTTTTCAGAGAACGGGAGGCATTGTCTTCTTTCTTGAAATTCATCACTTTTACCCAGAATTATGGACTTGATATCATGCATCGGGGAACATTCTCGCATGCATGGTCTCTTTGTATTGAAGAGCAGTTTTATCTTTTCCTTCCTTTAATGCTTTTAGTTGCGGTAAAAGCAAAAATCATCAGATATACCGTCTTTTTTTCTGTTTTTCTCATCATCTTTTCCTTAGCAGCCAGATTAATCCTATGGAAAGTATATATTGTTCCTCTTCTGGATACTGAAGATTTCTGGAAAGCATGGTATATGAAAATATATTATCCCACCCATACCCGGCTGGATAGTTTGGCAACGGGAGTTATAGTTGGTTATTTAATGCAGTATTCTTCTCGGTTTAAAAATGTAGTCCATAATAATGGGAACAGACTTCTTATTCTTGGAATTATGATGCTGGGAATTACATTTTGGTTCTGCAATGATCAGGTTTCGCAGCATGCTTCTATATTCGGTTTTACTTTTGTAGCAGTGAGTTATGGTATTATTCTGCTGTCAGCCGTTTCAAGGTCTTCTTTTCTTTTCAGGACAAAATCATATTGTACTGCTCAGTTGGCAGGGCTTTCCTATGCAGTTTACCTTTCACATAAAGGAATTATCCACATGATTCAGAATGCTCTTGAATGGTTGGGTATAGATGCATCAGGTAATACCGGTCTTTTGATTTGCCTTCTCGGGTGTATTGCCGGAGGATTATTATATAGGCTTATAATTGAAAATCCTTCCTCAAAGCTTAAATACAAAATCTTAAACAAGAAAAGCAAGGTATAACCGATTGAACACGAAATCCCCGGAAAACTTTTCCGGGGATTTTATACAATTGAAGATCGTATGAATCAATATCTGCTGATTTCCTGTTTAATAATCTGTACACTTGCTGAAAGAGACACTCGGATAGTCGATATAGCCTTTGTCTCCACCATGATAAAAAGTTTCTTCATCCCAATCTGCCAACGGAAAATCATTTTTTATACGTTCTGTTAAATCAGGATTTGAAATGTACAGTTTACCAAAAGCAACCAGATCAATCAGCCCTGTTTGCAAAATTTCTTCAGCCGTTTTTACTGTAAATCCGCCTGCAATCATAATTATATTTTTAAAACGTTCTCTTGCATTACGCAAAAAACTTATTGGGATTGAAGGTTGCCCATCACTTATTGCATTGGAAAAATGAATGTATAGAATATCCAGCTTCTGCAATTCATCAAGAATATATTCGTGGGTTGCCAGTTCTTCGGGATAAGATTTCAAATCATAAATTTTGCGGAAAGGAGAAAGTCTTATTCCGATCTTGTTCTTTCCAACTGTCGCAATTACTTCCTGCATGACTTCAAAGAGAAAACGGGTTCTGTTTTCAATGCTTCCGCCATATTTATCTGTTCTGGTATTACTGAAAGGATTGATGAACTGGTCGATCAGAAAACCATGGGCTGCATGAATTTCAACTCCATCAAATCCTACTTCTATTGCATTGATGGCTGCTTGTTTAAAAACATTTACCCAAACCGGAATTTCTTCAGGGTTTATAGCAATCGGTATTGTCATATTTTGATAGCTGTTATCAGGAATACAGATGGTTTCGTTGACGGCTATGGCAGATGGAGCGATTAATGGCTCGTTATTTTGAATAGCCGGATGTCCTACCCGGCCGGCCTGTACCAACTGAGCAAATATTTTTCCGCCCTTTTTATGAACCTCTTCCACAATTTTTTTCCAGGCTAGTTTTTGTTCATCATTATATATTCCCGGAGTATTCATATAAGCACCGCCATTGGAAGAAACAGCAATATTATCTGATATCAGTAATCCGGCACCGGCTCTTTGCTGATAATAGGTGGTCATGGATGGTAACGGTAGTCCATTTACAGCTCTCCGGCGGTTCATTGGAGCCATTACAACCCTGTTTGAAAGGGAAATGTTTTCATTTGTAAACGGAGTTGTTAATTTTTTCTGTGACATCTTTTTTTTACAAAATTAGTTTTGATTAGCAGTTAAAAACAGGGATATCGGACGGTTTTTTTTGTACATTTCGGGTAATGAAAACGAAGCATCTATATAAACCTTTGGATATATTTGTATCAGATATGGAACACTGGAATGAACGTCCCCTGATCTACCAGTTCTTCGAAATTGTGCAGATCATAGAAGGGGAAGGTACCAGGATTATCAATGAAAACAAGTTTCCATACCGTAAGGGGAGCATTTTTTTATTTACCCCATTAGATTGCAGAGGTTTTGAGAGTACTACAAATACACGGTATTGTTCCATCCGTTTTTCTGAAGTTTTTCTTGAACAGTACAAAACCAAAAATGAAAAAGAGAAAGTTCTGCTATGGCTGAAACAGTTGGAAGCTATTTTTACACACCACAACCGCTTTGAGGAGGTTCTGATTAAAGAGCCGAGAGATTGTGATATGATTTCTTCATTGATCGAAAATATGCTCGTAGAATACAACGATAAGCCTTCCTATTTTGATGAAAATCTACAGCATCTGGTAATTCTTGTTTTAAATATTATTGCCCGGAATGTCAATCCCCAGCAAATTGTATCAGATACAACGATGGATGAACCTTTGATCAATAAAATACTGGTTTATCTGCATCAGCAAATACACTGTCCTAAAAATTTAAGGATAAAGCATCTTGCGGAACAATTTAACCTGTCTGCAAATTATATTGGTGAATACTTTAAAAAACTTACCGGGAGCAGCTTACATTGTTATCTTACTCAGTATAAAATGAATATTGTCGAACAGCGGCTGCTCTACAGTGACTATTCAATAGGACAAATTGCAGATGATTTAGGTTTTTCTGATGAAAGCCATTTAAGCAGGCAGTTCAAAAAACATAAAGGGATGACGGCGGCAGCGTTCCGGAAGGAGTTCAAGAAGTAAACCAAAAATTCATTGCCGGTGAAGCTGGAAGTTGGCTATAAAAATTTCTTTTCCGTATCACAAAATTTCCTTTTCGTATCATCCGATGATAAGCATAATATTACTTTTGAAAGAATAGAGTTCGATATAATACTATTATTATGAAAAAATACCTGTTGTTTTTAATATTTTTCCTGATCTCGGGTTTATCATTTGCACAGCAATACCATCCACTTAGCCTTCAGGAAGCAGAAAAAAGGTTACTGCCCCAGTTCAGGTCAATGATTAATAGTCCGATTAAGGATATTACACTTGACGAAGTAAAAAAAGAACGCAAAATCCAGGCAGAAATGTCCTGGCCAGAACTGAAGAATAAAGACAGTGTTGACGTGATTCAGTCTAAAATTCCAGGGTTAAATTCAAAAGATCCTGAAATCCCCGTAACAATTTACAAACCTAAAAATGCTAAAGATCTTCCCATATTTCTTTGGTTCCATGGAGGCGGTTTCGTGTATGGAACACCTAAATGGGATCATCAGAGATGTGCAGATTATGCATTGAAGGGAAATGCAGTCGTGATCAATGTAGATTACCGTTTCGCTCCGGAATATCCTTTTCCTGCTGCGCTTCATGATGCTTATGCCTCATTGTTGTGGGTAAATAAAAATGCAGAAAATATAGGTGGAAATCCAAAACTCATTGCCGTGGGCGGCTCCAGTGCTGGAGCTGGTATATCCGGAAGCCTGGCACAATATTCAAGAGATCAGAAAGGTCCTAAAATCAGTTTGCAGGTTCTGGAAATTCCTCCGGGTGATTTCGGGATGAACTATCCATCAGTTATTGAATTTAAAAAAGTCCCAGGGCTTAAAAGCGATGATTTTCCAATTTTAAAGGATTTTTATATCGGGAAAAATGGGAACTCAAAAGAAAAATATGTGCTGCCCGGAAATATCAAAGATGTTTCAAACCTTCCTCCATCCGTAATTTTTGTAGCCGGAGCAGATCCTTTACGGGACAGTGGACTGGCCTATGCAGACCGTCTGATCAAAGCAGGTATTTTTACCGAGTTACATGTTTCTACAGGCTATGCCCACGGAATGCCTCTTCCGGAAAATATGGAGATTACGCTGAGAATGATGAAACAGTTTCTTAAATAAACTACAGTGCTGTAGAATTTATCTGGACATGGATTAAATACAGGACCACAGCATCACCTGATTAACTGCAAAGAAAAATATTTTTCTTAATATTGATTAAAACTTTGTGATACTGACTGTGATTAAAGCTTAATATACTGTCTTCAAAATATCGCCAGGCTATAAGATATTACTGAATTCTTACCTTTTAAAACTTAAATAATGCAATACTCACCAAAAATACTACTAGGCTTCCTTTTGTTATCTTCCACTGTATTTTCCCAAACCTACAAACCGGCTTCAACGCTATTGCCGGGAAAAGAATTTCCGAAAATAGATTCTGATAAAAAAGCACAGTTTCGGGTTTACTTTCCGGATGCCCAATCTGTAACCTTAGATGGAGGAGATGGAATGAAAAGTATAAAATCCTCTGCTTCCAAAGATCATGACGGTTTTTGGAATATCTCAACTTCACCCATGGAAATAGGTTTTCATTACTACTGGCTGAATGTGGATGGAAAACGAACCAATGATTCCAACACACAGCTGTATTTCGGGTACAGCCAGCCAACCAGTGGAATTGAGGTTCCTTCCGGGGAAAATTTTTTTCTGGAGAAAAATGTAAAGCACGGAAAAATTATTAACGACAGTCTGAATTCAAAAATAACACAGGGTAAACGAAACTTTAAAGTATATCTTCCACCAAATTACGGGTATAAAAAGCTACCTGTTTTATATCTATACCACGGAACCGGAGAAGATATTACAGGATGGGAAAAACAGGGTTATATCCTTCATATTCTGGATAATCTTTTTGCCGAAAAGAAAGCTGCGGAAATGATCGTAGTGATGGATTACGGTGTAGCATTGAATCCTGAACAGGAAAAGATGCCAGACAATTATCCCAGAACTGTTATTTCTACCAAAAACTTGGATAAGGTTATTACCGGAGAGCTGATTCCTTATATTGAAAAAAAATATAAAACTACAGGTAAAAAAGCTATTGCAGGACTGTCCCGGGGCAGTTATCAGGCGATGTTTATCGGGGTTAATCATCCTGAAATATTTTCAGCCATCGGAGCGTTCAGTCCTGTGATCTATGAAGGAACGGAAGCTGAACCTTTTAAAGAACTTCCGATTGGTAATTTATTGAAATCCAAGAAAAAACCTTACTTCTTTATCGGAATCGGGGAAAAAGAAGATGCGCTGTTTTTTAAATTTAACCAAATTTTGACTACTTATTTAAGCCAGAATAATTATCCTTATTTCCAGTATAAATCTCCGGAAACCCGCCACGAATGGCTTACCTGGAGAAGATCTCTTTACCAGTTTACCCAGCATATCTTTAAGTAAAAGACATGATATTTGTCATGTTTTAAAATTTTGTTAACTTACATCCCAACAAATTACCGTTTTTATGGAATTGCTTCTTCCTTACCTGGAGTCAGATGGTTTTAAACAAGGTCTGATTCAGGATTACAGATTTTGTGATACAGATTTTCTGAACTCTACTGTTCTGGAAATGCCGGAGGATTTGGGAAGCGGGAAGCTGATTCTTTTCAGTAAGAAGAATTTTCATTTTTTCCGTGGAAAATGGAACTTTCAGGAAGACACCATTTTCCATTCACCCCATAAAGTAGGGGATAACGGAATGATGGATTTCCGCATCAATAAAGAAGGAAAGATCAGCAGTAATTTCATCAACAACGAAAAAGAATTTGAGCACAATACTACCGATATAGATGGGGTAAGGATTTTTGTTCCGAAAAGTATTTTTCCGAAAGATAACGGACTGCTGAAAGAGAAGCTGGAAAATGCACAACGCAATTACCTGAGCCAGGAAAAACTCAAAACTATTTTCGATACCCCGTTTGATGACGCATCCTGCAGCATCATCCTTGAAAGCAGAATTCTGGAATTCCTAAGCTACTGGATTCATTACCTTCTTTCTGATGAGAAAACATTTGAACACAAAAAAGCATTTGAAGACAAAATAAAACTGGCGAAAGATTTTGTAGATACCAATGCATTCCAGAGTCTGGCCATCAGAGAAATAAGCCGTTATTGCGGACTCAACAGCAGTGATCTTAAAAAAGGATTTAAAGATTATACCCGTCTGCCTATCCATCAATACATTATTAAAGCCAGAATGGAGATGGCCAGATCTATGCTTTTGGAAACCGAAAAATCCGTTGGTGAGATCAGCGATTTTATCGGCTATAATAACCGCGGGCATTTTTCCCAGCTCTATCTCCGTTACTTCGGAAAACTTCCCTCTGAAGAACGTTTGTAAAATTAAACACCTTTCCGTACAATCATGTAAACGCAGTCTGTAAAAGCGTTTACGGATTTTGTATTTTTATACACTATTAAAAAAATTTCCTTTTCGTATCACGGAATTTCCTTTTCGTGTCAGCACCTGTTCTCGTTATCATTAATTTGGAGTTAAGATTAGTTTATATGGAAACTGCCTTGGTTAAAGGGATTTCATATCAATATTAACGTAATGTGAACATCAACTATGCTTAACTTATCTATTTTAGTAGAACAAATTGCAAAAAGAAATCCTGAAAAACCAGCTTTAAGTCTTGATAAAACTACTTTAAGCTATAAAATATTTCATGAAAAAGTCTGCCAGACTGCTCATGCACTTACAAAAAAAGGAATAGGTCATGGTGATAAGGTTGCCTTACTCTGCCCTAATATTCTTCAGTTCCCAATTGTTTTTTTCGGAATACTAAAGGCTGGGGCAACTGTGGTTCCGCTCAGTATCTTTCTCAAACCTGAAGAAATCACTTATCACCTTTCCGATTCCGACAGTACAATGTTCTTCTGTTTTGCCGGAACTCCGGAACTCCCAACAGGGAAATTCGGTAAGGAAGGCTTTGATAAGACACCATCATGCAGAGATTTTATCAGTATTGGAAATTTAACAGATGATGTAGAGAATTTTGATGATTTCATCATAAATGAAAAAGCAGATTTTGAATCTTATATGACTTCCTCAGAAGATACAGCCGTTATTATTTATACTTCCGGAACCACAGGAAAACCGAAAGGAGCGGAGCTTTCGCATATTAATCTTTTTACCAATGCAGAAGCCAGCACAACCATCATTGCTTCTGCTGAATTTGAGGCCCAGCTTGTAGTTTTACCATTATTTCACATTTTTGGCTTAACGGTAATGATGCTTGCAGGAATCCGGAGATCACTCCATCTTGTCCTTTTGTCAAAATTCGATGCAAAAACAGTTTACCAGCTTATTCCTCATTTTGATATCAGAATTTTTGCTGGTGTTCCCTCTATGTATTGGGCACTTCTGAATGAAGACAATACCGAAGACAATACCAATAGCATTAAAAAATTAAGAATCTGTGTTTCCGGTGGAGCTTCTCTTCCTGTAAAAATCATTGATGAATTTGAAAATCGCTTCGGAGTTCCGATCATTGAAGGTTATGGGATGTCCGAAGGCTCTCCTGTAGTGACATTTAACCAGTTGAAAACAGGAAGGAAGCCCGGTTCTATCGGAACGCCTATCTGGGGTGTTGATGTTAAGATTGTAGATGATCGCTGCAATGAACTGCCGGTCGGTGAAAAAGGAGAATTGATCTATCGTGGCCCCAATGTGATGAAATCTTATTACAGAAAACCTAAAGAAACTGAGGAAGTGTTGAAAAACGGATGGATGTTTTCCGGAGATATTGCCGTAAAGGATGAAGACGGGTTTTTCTTCATTGTCGACCGTAAAAAAGAAATGATTATCAGAGGCGGAATGAATGTCTATCCGCGGGAAGTAGAAGAAATGATGATGAGAAATCCTGATATTTCCATGGTAGCCGTTATCGGGATCGAAGATGAAAAACTCGGGGAAGAAATTAAAGCATTTGTAGTAAGGAAAAAAGAAAGCAAGGCTTCCGAAGAAGATATTAAGTTATGGACAAAAGAAAGAATTGCCAAATATAAATATCCGAGAATCATAGAATTTATTGATGAAATGCCATTAAGCGCAACAGGAAAAATACTTAAAAAGAACTTAAAAAACTAGCTGAAATGAATTATTTTAAAATCGCACTGCTGTCCATTGGATTATTGACAGTAAGCTGCTCAGTACAAAATACGGAAAGTCACAAAACGGTTTCTGTGGGTCTGAAACAAGAAAAACTCACCGATATAAAATATGGGTCACATGAAAGAAATGTGATGGATGTTTATCTTCCTGCCGACAGGAGCCCGAAAACTGCATTTCTCGTTCATATTCACGGAGGAGCGTGGACGCAGGGTGATAAGACCTATGATACGAAGATCTCCGAATACCTTCTTTCACAGGGAATTGCGGTTGCCAATCTGGATTATCGTTATGCGAATCTTACAGATACTCATCTTCCGGAGCTTCTGGATGATATTGATCAGGTTGTAAAATACCTTTCTGCCCACGCCCAGGAATGGAATACCAGAAAAAATGGCTTTTCAATTTCCGGAGGAAGTTCCGGGGCTCATGTTTCGCTGATGTATGCCTATACCAAAAATCCTCAGATCAAAACCATTATAGAAATGTGTGGTCCGGTAGATTTTACGGATGTTCAGACCCTGACGTATGTAAAAGCAGCGAACCTTTTGGAGGTTCTGGATAAAATGTCAGGAAACAAAACAGTCTGGAATCCCGGTGATGCTATCCCGGAAGCTTACGCTAAAACCAGTCCTGTAAAATTTGTTAATCCGATTCCCACAATGATTATTCATGGTGATAAGGATGAAGTAGTTCCCATCCAACAGGCTTATATCCTGGAAAAAGCTCTGAAGGCAAAAGGTGCTCAGTACAAACTGATCGTCGTTCCCGGAGCAGGACATCTTATTACAAAATTACCGGCAGATGAGCAGGTGGTATTTACCCATGTAGCGGAATGGCTTAAAAAGTATGGCACAAATTAATGATTAAAATATTATGAAAACTACATTTTTAAATACAAAAATTACGGTAGCCGTACTTTTCCTGGCAGCCTTTTCCAATGTAACAGCCCAGAAAAAGGAAGCTGACACAACGAAAACAAAAGATATTGATGAGGTGATCATGACCGGGGTATTTGATAAAAGGACAAGAATGAATGCTCCTGTCGCGATCTCTGTTCTGAAAAGCGACGTCATTGAAAAACAGGTTCCCAACAGTGCTGCAGACCTGCTTAAAAATGTTCCGGGAGTTTATGTGAATTCATCCCTGGGAGAGATCAGGAATAATGTAAGCTCAAGAGGCATCAGTGCAGGTTCTTCAGACGGTACTTTTGCTTACGAGTATATCTCTATGCAGGAAGATGGATTACCGGTAACCAATACCACCTATTATAATTACGGTCCTGACTTTTTTCTGAGAGCAGATGCCACTATTTCCCAGATTGATGCGGTGAGAGGAGGTCCTGCTTCTATTACGGCTGCTAATGCACCAGGTGGAATTTTCAATTATATTTCTAAAACAGGCGGAAATAAATTCGGTGGTGAAATCCGGGCTAAATATGGCGTTCAGGGGGCAGATAACTCCGGATATCATAGAGTGGATGCCAACTTTGGAGGTCCTTTGGGAGATAACTGGTTTTTTAATATCGGAGGATTTTACCGGTACGATTTAGGAGCAAGATATGCAGGCTATCCGTTCAATAATGGTGGACAGGTAAAAGCAAATATTGTCAAAAAATACAATAAAGGAAGTTTAAAAGTATTTCTAAAATACCTTGATGACAAAAATGGCTATGCCCAGTTGGTTCCTACAAGAAATTATACAAACCCCGAACCGGCAGAAGGATTTAGCAGCAGCTCGTCTTTGCTGATTCCGAAATTACAATACAATTCTCCGGATTTTATTCATGGAGGGAATATAGATTATAACTCAGGCCGTCTGGTTAGCAATAAATACCGCTCCGTAGGACTCAACTGGGACCATAATCTTGGAAATGGATGGAAGCTGTTCCTGGCAAGCAAATATTCTGATAATGATGTGGTGCAGAACAGCGTAGGAAATTCTTTTCTTACCTCGCTGGATGATTTGACCTCTTATTTTTTGGTCGGCGGACTGGGAGAGGGAACCTATTCCTTTAAGGATGCGCTTACAGGGCAAGAACTTGCCAGTGTGAATGCTGCCCTGGGAGCCGGTGGATTACCTGTTTACCAGATCACCAAGAATCAGTTGCCGGGTCAGTCTATTCAGAATAATTCATTTTTAATGTCAGCCCTTAATTTTTATGAAAATAAGGTGAAGGAATCTATGAACCAGCTGACCATTAATAAAAAATGGAACAATATGAATTTCTCATTTGGCGGCTATTACGGCTATTCCGATGTATGGCGATTTTCAGGAATCAATGGGATAGGACTTACCACCTTAGAGAACCGTCCAAGAATGATGACCTTAAGTTTAACAGGGGTTACCACTTTAGACTTTACAAAACCCGGTGTATATCAGTTGACCAATAATGACGGTTTTGCACAGGCAGCAGGAAGTACGGGAGATTTAATTGAATTCAAAGCTAAACAGCAACAGGGAGCCGTGTTTTTTGGGCATACGTGGGACATTACAGATCATCTGACGCTGGATTGGGGAATACGGTATGAAAAAGTATGGATCAAAGGAGATAATACCCGAACCTATTTGTTTTCAGATAAAAACGGCGGTACGGATGGCAGCATTTATACCCTTTACAATAACAATGCTTTGACAAAACTTACAAATGTTGGTTATAGCAGACAGTTGGAGAACTTTTCCTATTCGGCAGCGTTGAATTATAAATTCAATAATAATGTTGCCGTATATGCCAGGTATTCCAAAGGCAGCAAATCTCCGGATCTTGATATGTTCTTTGCAGCCAACAGACCGGAAACCATAGATCTATTAGATCCTCAATCCAGGAAAACCCAGCAGGTGGAAATGGGATTTAAGACGAAAACAACTTATTTTGATGCTTTTATAACACCATTTTACAGTTTGCTGAGCAATGTTCCTTACAGCTTTATGGCAGATGACGGAAAAGGCGGGTTTTACACCACTCCATCATTGTATAATAAGAATGAAACCTATGGTATTGAATTGGAAACCAATATCAGGCCTGCCGACAACTTCAGCATAAGGGCGGTGCTTACATTGCAGGACCCGAAAGTGAAAGAAGGGTATCTATGGAACCTCGGAAGCGCGCCTGGCCCTGCTGATGATACTGTGTTTTCATATTCAGGAACCACCATAGCCTATACACCAAAAATTATGGCTAATGTAACTCCTAATCTGAAAATCGGTAAGGCATTCGGATTTGTAACCTGGAATTATATGGGTAAAAGGGAGGGCAGCAATACCAATGTCTACAAACTTCCGGGATTTTCCCAGTTCGACCTTGGAATAGGATATAATGTAAATGAAAATCTCAGTATGCTTGTGAATGTGAATAATGTATTTAACAAATATGGGGTGATGAGCTACCAGAGACCGGGAACTCTTCAGCAGCAGCTTGCAGGCTTTGAAAACTTTACCCAGGCCGAATACGCTTCTGCGGTTGCCAATAATACTCCTTATTTTACCATTGCCATTCCACCGACTTCCGGGTATGTTACGGTAACCTATAAATTTTAATATCATGAAAAAAAAATTAAATATATTCTTAGCCATTTTACTGTTCATCATCCTGATTTTATTGGTTATTCCTATGATTTCAGTGTATCTGAAAGCACCCATGCTTCTGAGCGGTTACAGCAGTTCGTTTGCTATGCAGTTCAATTCGCAGTTTGTTGTTTTGAGCCTGGTATTGATCATTATCTGTTTTCTTTTCTATAGATATGGGAAATATTGGCGGAAATTACTGATTGTTAACCTGATCCTTTCGGTTCTTTTTTTCATTGCCCAGTTTTTTTTCACTGTGGTTATGTTTTCCACGGCTAAAAAATACAATGCCAAAGTTTCCTTTTCTCAGGGATTAAAAGGGCATGAAGCGCCTATAAAACCTACTGAAACGTATTCTTATCTCACTATTTATAATGAAGAACAGCATATAGATGTTTTCCGCCCGGAAAAAAGATCTTCATCACCTGCAATTCCTGTTATCCTTGTTCACGGAGGCGCTTTTATTGAGGGAAACAGAACTCAGGTGGGTTATGCTGCCAATTGGTTTAAAGATCATGGATATACCGTTTTTTCCATAGATTATCCTTTAGGAAAAGAAGACCGGCACAACTGGGAATCTGCGGTTAATTCTGTAGTGACTTCAATGGGATTCGTTGTGAAAAATTCAAAAAAATTCAATGTTGACCCAAACAAAATAGTTTTGGTAGGTGGTTCTGCGGGAGCAGCTTTGGTGATGCAGGCAGATTTAGGATTGAGACAAGGTTTTGCTAAATCTTATGATTCTCCACAGCCTCCGGTTCCGGCAGGAGTTATTGCGATTTATCCGCCTGTCAGCTTATCCGAGCTCTGGCAGAAAATAGATGAGAAAAAGAATATCGACCTCAAATACGCAGCAAGAAGATATCTCGGAGGTTCACCTTCCGAATTTCCACAGCGCTATGCCCAGCTGAATTTAATAGACCAGCTTTCCAAAGGCATTTCCCCTACATTCATTATTGCCGGAGAAATAGATCATGTAGTCAATGTAGAAGCTACAAGAACGTTTGTGAAAAAAGCCACAGAATTGAAGCTTCCCGTTTCGTACGTTGAAATTCCTTATGGTGAACACGTTTTTGATGCCAATTCCAATTCTATTGCCGGACAGATTGAATGGAATAAAATAGAGGCGTTTTTAAAGAATAATCATCTGGTAAACTGATAGTTGTATATTGAAATAACTGAGCTAATAGTTCGGAAAGCATTGTAATGATAATTTACAATGCTTTTTTTTAACCCGTTTTGTTGTTCTGAGCGATTTAAAAGGGAAAAATGATCAATCCTGAGGCGGAATTTTAATGGAAAAATAAAGACTTTGAATTCCGATATATCTTGAGAATTGCGTGGTATGCATTAACTTTGTAGTTTTATTAAAACTTTTTTGTCAGAATTGTTTTAATGATAACTGCATAATCTATGCAAAACAAGTTCCCATATTAACATGAAAAGATATTGTATTTATATTTTGCTTCTTGGATTCCCTTTTTTGGGAGTTCAGAATAAAATGGCCGCACAATCCACCTATGCTCAGGACTGGAAATTATCCGAACAGAAGAACGAAGCTCTTGCTTTTGATGCAGATATAAAATTATCGGATTCGGAAATGGTGTTGGATAAAAAACTATTTCAGCTGAGAAAACAAGTCCTTACCGAAGCAGAAACACAAAAAATATCTCTGTTCAACAGTTCTTTTAATGAATTAAAACCGCTGATTGAAACCAGCAGATTATTTAAAATCCTCCAGACAATGCCGAAAGGAGGTTTGCTGCACAGCCACAGCGGAGGGCTGGCAGATGTAAAATGGGTGATTTCGGTGGCAAGAAAATATAAGGAATGCTATGTTTATGATCAGAAGGATAATGACCAGTATATTTTCGGGCAGCTGGCTTTTTTTACGAAGGAAAATGTTCCGGCAGGATTTGTAAGCCTGGATAAGAAACTGGCTTCGGACCCCGGTTTTGAAAAAGAACTGCAGGATCTTCTTACCTTAAAAAGGGATAAGCTCTGTACCTATACGGATTACTGGGTGGAGTTTGAGAAGCGTTTCAAACGCATCAATCTCTTGTTGCCTTACCGCCCTTTCTTCAAAGAATATTATTTGAAGAGTTTTCAGGATCTGGCCAAAGATAATGTACAGCATGTAGAGATCAGGTTTATATTTGATGAGCTTTACGATTTTCAGTATGGAAAATATCCTTTAAAAACTTCAATTACCGATCTGCAGGACGTTCTCAGACAAGTCCGTCAAACGAATCCGCAGTTCAGCTTGAAATTAATTTATTCGAGCTTTAAATTTTTAGATCCCGAAGGTGTAGAAAAACAGCTTGAAACCGCTTTTGAGCTCAAAAAAGAATTTCCGGACCTGATTTCGGGTTTTGATCTTGTGGCGGATGAAGCTGCCGGAAACAGCATTTATTATTTTCAGAAAGACTGGATGAAGCTGAATAAACTTTCTAAAAAATATGGAGTAGAAATGCCGCTTTTCCTTCATGCAGGCGAAAGTAATTCTGTTTTCAATAAAAATATCCTGGATGTTGCTTTACTGAATAACCAACGGATAGGGCATGGCCTTAACCTAATCTATTTTCCGGCTACGATGGAAGAGGTCAGAAAGCAGGATAAACTGGTTGAGGTAAGTCCCATCAGTAACCAGGTTTTGGGCTATGTAAGTGATCTGAGAAATCATCCTGCAAGGGTTTTGATGAGCAACGGCGTGCAGTGCTCCATTAACAGCGACGATCCGTCAGTGTATGGCTACGAAGGCCTTAGCTATGATTTCTGGGTGGCTTTTATATATTGGGAGCTGGATGTGAAGGCACTTAAAAAGCTTGTCTTTAACTCTGTTAATTACTCTTCTTTGAATAAAGATCAGAAAAAGGCAGCCATCTCATATCTGAATAAACAGTGGAATGATTTTGTTCAAAAGGGAAATAAAACTTTAAACTAAAATCTCTGTTATATTTGTAAATTAAAAAACAGCATCATTTAGCAATGGTGCTGTTTGTTTTTAATATTCCAGAAAGTTAAAAAAAATTAGCGGACCAGAAGATAGATTCCGACACCAATTGCGGCATAAGCAACCACCGTAATAATATCAGCTATAGGCTGTGAAAAACGTTTTTCTGCAATTTTCTCACTATTGATCTGGTTCTTATGGAATTTCAGTATTTTTTTAGGATTATGCCCCGGGTGGGCCACCAGGCTGTCGCTTTCCCATTTGTCAACGATTACTTTGTAGCTCCTACCATCCACGTCTATTTTCACATTTTTACCGGCGGCAAGTTTCTCCTGAACATTTACCGGGGCAGTCATTGGCTGTGGGTTTTGGGATTCAGCAGCTGCATTTTTCATTGGGTTGGCAGTAGTATTAGCCATTGCTGCATTATTTTTAGACTGCTTATCGTTGGCCGCCGGGTCCGCCGGCTTTTTTACCTGATAAGTATAGCAGCTGGTAAGGAAACATAATATAATAATGAAATAAAGATTCTTTCGCATGAGCCAAATTTAAGAATTAAACGGAATATTTAGTGTTTTCTTTTGAGAGATGATCGTTTTTGTTTTGATACTATTGTTGAGGAGGTTTGGAGAATAGAAAAAGTAAGCCTTACTTTTCAGCAGAGAGTATGGAATTTATTATTCACACAATAAAGAATTTATGTATATTTAGCCTTCAACAAATTAAAATGTAAGCATGAAAAAATTCAAAAAACTCTCAAGAGAAAATTTAAAAGCAATTAAGGGTGCTGGTAATCCAATTGTGTGTCCAGCTAAATACTATCTGAAATGTGAATCAATATATGTATGTGATCCAGACCAGGGTATTTACGACTGCCTATGTTCTTGCGTTCCAATTGGCTCTTAAAAAACTAACACCCTAACTAAAGGGTGTTTTTTTTTATCCAACTAATTCTTAAAAATTCAGTTAATGAATCTTTCCCAATATACCCACTATGATAGCATAAAAAATGATATGGAAGCTGATTTTATCGTTTGGGATTCTTTCGCATGAGCCAAATTTAAGAATCAAACGGGATATTTGGGAGTTTGTTTTGAAAGATGGTGTTTTTGTTTTGATACTATTGTTTAGTGAATTTTAAAGAAGAGAAAAAGCAAGCCTTATTTCTTTAGAGGAAAATAAAAAGTTTGTGAAGTAAAAATCCCTAACTTTACTCAGGGATTCAATTTTACCAATCAGATTTACCAAGTGTATAAGGTTCCGGTTCGTCTGTGATGTCTGTTAATTGAGCTTCTCTCGGAAAAGGAGGTTGGGGCCTAAATGCATTGTTTGTTTCAAAATATAAATCATCCAACTCATCTCTAAATTTTTCCGCCTTTTCTAAATCGCCTGCAAAGAATTCAACTTTAAAAACATCCTTGTCTTCACCATTAGAGACAGGTACTTTTGCTGTAATTGTAAATCTGTATTTTCGCATAAATTTTATTTTTAGTTCCTAAACTTAAAGCAATTTATCCGGAATTGCATCAGTAAAAATACGGTAAAAAATTCCCGATCGTGGCTTAGGATAGAATCAATAATTAAAACCTGCAATAATTTTTATATATTTGCCTATACCAATACCAAGCTAGATTCAATAGTTTAGTCTGGGGTTGGCAGAGTGGTTTAATGCGGTCGTCTTATAAACGATTGAACCTTTACCGGTTCCGCGGGTTCGAATCCCGCACCCTCCACACCGAAGCCTTGCAGAAATGTGAGGCTTCTCATTTTAGTATAGCATACTCATAAATTTATTGCTTTAGTATAACATTTGCTAATAAGATCCCTTAAGCGCGTTAAAAGTTTTGCAATCTCTTTAAGAAAGTATCATTGAGTTAACAATTCAGTGAACAATCTTTTGTATATTGGTGAAACTAAAAACTAATAATATGGAGCAGCGAATATTCCTTACAATGAATGAAAATTTTGATGACAGATTCGATGTAGAAGAGGTTCAAAAAGTGCTTGAATCACTTGATAATGGGAGTTTTACTAAGTTGGTGTTTGAATATTTACCTACATTAGGACAATTTACTTATCACCCAGAATTTGATGAATTAGGTTATACGAGTAAATATAGTGAATTCGTAACAGCTGTTCAAAACTCTGTATATGGGCAATTTTTCATGTATTAAATTCATTCTCTTAATTTGACATCAGCAGAACATAACGAATATAATCTCTCGCTGCCGCACGAATCCTTTCGTGTGGTTTTTATTTCAACCCCTTTCTCATAAAGTTTTTATATTTATAAAAACATAAGCGATGAGTCGTAATTACAAATTCCACAATCCTGAGGGATTATATTTTATAAGTTTTGCTGTTGTAGGCTGGCTGGATGTTTTTATTAGGAATGAATATAAAGAAATTCTTTTAGAGAGTTTAAGATTTTGCCAAAAGAGTAAAGGAATGGAAATATATGCATGGTGCATTATGTCAAGTCATGTACACTTGGTTTTCAGAAGTATAAATGGACAAAAACCAGAACTTCTGATTGGTGATTTAAAAAGATTTACAAGTAAAGCACTTATAACAGCAATCAAAGAAAATCCTACAGAAAGCAGAAAAGAATTTTTATTAGAATTCTTCTTTAAAGAAGGTGCAAAAACTTCAAATGTAACCCAATATCAATTTTGGAGACATGATAATCAACCTATTGAGTTATGGAGCAACAGGGTGATTGAGCAGAAAATTAATTATGTACATCAAAATCCGGTAAAAGCAGGTTTAGTTTTTCGTGCGGAAGATTATAGATACAGCAGTGCAATTGATTATTCTGATGAAAAAGGACTTTTAGATAATATTGTTGTTTTTAGAATGTTTGATTTATAATGCTAGAAAACCACACGAAAGGATTCGTGCGGTAGCGGGGGGAAAGGAGGTAATACTTACAGCGAATGAATAAAATTTTATTAACGCAAAGATTTATTTTTAATACTGCATAGTTTAGGAGGCAAAGAAGGAATCAATCTTTGATTGATTTGATGAAGCGAGCGTTTTATCCATCCGCTTCATCCGCGGTGAAACCGCTATCCTTTACTATCCTTAAATCAAAAGAGTCTTATAAAACCTTTGCGTTAAAAAAACGGTCCGCTCGACGGTTCCTATCTGAGTTTCAAAAAACTCTTTCAAAAAACTTGAAAAAGACAACAAAAAAGCCTTTCAGTTTTTCTGAAAGGCTTTTGAATCCGGAGAATTCTATTATTTAAAGATTTCCTGATCATAGAGAAGATTGTCATCTTCATCAAAACTTATAATCAGTACTTTGTATTGTTTAGCGCTGTCGTTATTAAAGAATTTAATTCTTGGAGGAACATAGTCGCTATCAAATAAATTGGGATTCCAGTAAAGTGTTTCTCGGGTATCGTTTTCAATTTTCTTTGCAGGATCATCATTATCTAAAGTCTCAATAAGAAATTCCGAAGGTTTATCATATCCTTTTATAACGGATGAATTGTTTTTCTGTGTTTCTTTTTCATTGCTTTTAGATCTCATATTACCCTTCATCGTATAGATGAGTACCGCATCACCTATTAATCCGGCTCCTTTAAGAATTTTCACCATTGCGATATTGTTGACAGGAAGGCTGGCAATCATGGAAGGATCAGTAGCCGTTTCGTCTAAATACAGCTTAGCCTGCTGATTGCGGATATAAGGGACATTGACTCCTGAATTATTTCTTTGAAACGTTAAACCGGCCGCTCTTCCCTGTAGCCAGTCGAATATATTATTTGACCCGGCAATATGCTGGTCTTCATTCACGAAATCGAATATAGTAGAGTTAACAGAACTAAACATTCCCGTGGACAGTTGCTTGTCTAGCTCTTCTTTGGGATCCTGCTTTTTTCCTACCAGTTTTACTTCTTCAATTTGTACATCAGCATTCTCAACTTTTTTTGTGTTTTTTTGAGTGTTGATGGCTCTGGAAATGCTGGGAGAAAGGGTTTTATTTTCACCGGCTTTTACCAGTTTATATTTTGTCCCCGGGAAGTTGCCTTTAAATGCTACGGGATTTACCAATGGCTCTACGGTGACGAATAAATTATCAGTACCGGATTCTTTATTATTTTCTGAATTGACAAATAATGAAACATCCAGGGGCTCATCATAGTTAATGTTATTTAAATAAGCATATCCGTTTTGATCTGTTATAAATTGATTAAAGGTAGGTTCATTTTTACCTAATCTCAATACTAAGTTTACAGGGGCGTTGATCAGCATGGAGCCGTTTTTAATGGGCTTTACCTTGTAAGAAAGATAAGGTTGAGAATTCGTTTTAATAGCGGGCACAGATCCGCTGAGTAAGGAATTCCAGTCAAATCTCTGCCAGCTTTCAGAAATAAGGAGTGCATCCAAAGCTTCAGTATTAGCACTTTTAGAAAAATATTGTGCCGGCCTGTCTATTTGTGTAGTAAAATCTCCGGTTAACCAAAGTCCGCTCAGTATATTTTCTTCTTCCGGATTCTGGGTGCCGTCGTCTTCACTTACCAAAACGGTATAATTTTTAAAATATGACTCCGGGGAAAGATCAATGCTGTTAAAAGATCTTGGAGTATGTTTGATGTTCTGGCCTACAATTTCTGCTTTCTCAATCTTTAAGTTACCGGGTTTTATAAAGCAAAGTCTTTGTGCAACCAGGTTGTCCTGCTCGTCAAAAATGGCTAATTGCAGAATACCGTTAGCCCCATTGCTAATTTTTGTAGGAATAAGACTTGAAGCTTCGTTGACTAACTTATTGATAGTGGCTTTATAAGCCAAATGGTTATTGATGGTTCCTACAATTTTATAATTTTGAAGCTGTTGTTTCAGGTTGGCACCTTTTAAGGTATATTTAATCCCTTCTTTGGAGCTGTACACTTGTAAATTGAGGCCGCTGTCTGCAACCTGTGGCAGATCTATGGTTTGTTTTTTCCCTGTATTATCCTGAATAATAACCTGGTACTTTTTTCCTGAAGCAGGAGTTATTGTAAAAGAGGCTACATTTTTATCAAAAGATTTAAATGTAGTTATAGGGACATTGGGATTTTGGGAATCTATTACTTTTCCGGCCCAGTTTTCCGGCAGGGAAGTCTTGCTTGATAATCTTACGGCAAATTTCGAAGGAATCCCGCTAATGAAAGTTCCGCCTTCCGGGAAGGCTTTTGCAGACCAGTCAGAGCTCTTAGAAATCACCAATGATTCTTTGGAATTGGGATTGTACACCGGAATAGTTTTTACGATCTGAAAATCATCGTTAAAATTGGTCATGTAAGGCGTATAAGCTCTTACAAAATACACCTGTTCGGGAAGGTCTTCTGTCAGTTGGAAATCTCCGCTGCCTTCACCATTGGTCAGGAGTATCGTTTTCCAGTCTATTAATTTTTTATCAGCATTGTACAGTTCAACAAATAGAGTAGTAGATAATGCAGAACGGTTATAGCCATCAAATACAAAACTTTTAAACCACATTTTGTCACCAGCTGCATATTGTGATTTATCGGTAAGTAAGTACACTTTTTCCTGCTCATAATTATTCTCAAGATTGGTAAGTGCTTTTTCTAATTTAGTTTGTGCCAGTACAGGTTGTACCATTGAAATAAGCAATACAAAGAATATATTTTTCATAGAAATCTCAACGCATTTTAATTCGGTGCTAATGTAATGATTTAAAGGGTTGGAGCATTGATATTTTAGCTTCTTATTTTAGAATAAAGAATAAAGAATAAAGAATAAAGAATGATTATATTTTTCAAAATTGATTTTCTGAACCAAGAAACAGGACTTTTTGCTCTGCTGCTGCTCATTAATAAAAAGGACAGAAACGATTGCTGCAAAAAATAGATTATATAAGATAAGCATGTAGCACTTTTCCTACCTGAATTTTTATATCTTAGAAAATGAAATTTTGACTAAACATTTTTGATAGTCAATTTTGGTGAACGGTTCTGGCGTATGTTTTGGCTTATAATGGCGTAATGGAAATATTGAGGTTTCTGAATAATTTCTGAAATTTTGACAGCAATCCTGGAAATTCATCAAGGTATCTGTATTGGTATTTTTTTTGTTGGGTATTATATAGATTGTTAACCTGCAGGCAGGTATCCATACTCTGTCGCTGCCATAACGATCTTCTTACCACAAACTCTAAGACTTTAATACGTAAAATAGAACCGTTATATTACAGAGAATATGCTTGGGACAGTAAGTATTTTGTGTATGACTATTCTGGGACTGATGTTTTTGCTTAAAAAACTAAATCAGCCTTACCTTATTGCCTATATCATTGCCGGGATAGTATTGGGACCTTCCGGGGTACAGCTTTTCAGCAAAGCCGAAGATATAGAAGTAATCGGTGAAATAGGGATATTACTACTGATGTTTTTTATAGGCATGGAAATTAATATCCCTAATAAAAAAAGCCTGATTATCAAACCTATATTAGCCCAGGGACTTAAAATAATTCTGAGTTTTATATTCGCTCATCTTATTGGTAATATACTTCACCTGGATAATAAAAGTGTGCTGCTCATTGCGCTGCTTTTTACGTTTAACAGTACTGCTGTAGTCGTCGATTTTTTAAAGAAGCACGGAACGTTACATACTTCCTTTGGCATTGTGATCCTCAATATTTTGCTGTTGCAGGACCTTCTCCTGGCACCCGCTTTGACAGTATTGAAATTCTGGAATGGCTATAATCTCAGCCTTTTAAACGTTGTGCTGCCATTAGCTATATGCGCTGCCATCTTTTTAATCTTCCGGAAGATCAGGCATATCAGTGAAATTAAGCTGTCAAGTGCATTCCTGGAAAACGACCATGACCTCCAGGTTTTTTCCGGTCTTTTCATCTGCCTTGGATTTGGGCTTGTTGCAGAAGCTGTAGGATTCAGCGCTGCGCTGGGCAGTTTTATTGCCGGGGTACTGGTAGGTAAAATGAAAGCATTCCATTGGCTTGAGCACGCTCTGCTGCCCTTCAAGGTTTTTTTTGTCTCCCTATTTTTTGTTTCCATTGGTCTGCGAATGGATATTCATTATCTTTTATCCAATTATAAGCTTATCGCTATAGGTACCTTAGTGGTATTGGTGAGTAACAGCATTATGTCGGCTATTTTCTTCCGGATATTAAATTTCAAATGGAAAGACAGCTTCTATGGAGGAGCATTACTCTCCCAGACCGGGGAATTTGGAATTCTGGCACTTTCTATCGCTTATAAAAGTAATATGGTGGGATATGACCTTTACAAGGCTGGATTGGCTATCACCTGCTTATCTTTATTATTCTCTACAATATGGATCAGCTTTGGGACTTTTTTCAGTAAGAGCCAGACTGGAAGCTTGACGAAAACAGAGCGTAACGGGACCTCACCGTGAAGCGGAAACATGTCTGAATTTTTGTCAGAAATTATGAAAAATTGACAGCCATTCTGAAAAAAAATCACACGGTACTGGCTGGCATTTTTTTTGTATTTTTCTTGTCACAGCTGGCCAGCTGACGTGTTATTAAATGATTGTTGAACTTTAATTAAAAGGAAATTGCTATGAATAATCTGATGAAGAGAAATATGAGCAATAATTTAGGATTATCAAACATCTTTGATGATTTTTTTAATCGTGAACTTTTTAACTGGGGCAATAACCATTATTCATCAACCAGCACAACTGTACCATCAGTCAACATCAAAGAAAATGCAGATGTTTTTGAAGTGCAGGTTGCGGCTCCAGGAATGGATAAGAGTGATTTCGAGATCAAGCTGGATGGAAACCTGCTGACCATTTCATCTTTAAAACAGGACAGCAGGGAATCAAAAGATGATAACTTTACACGAAGAGAATTCAGTTATCAGTCCTTCCAACGAAGTTTCGAACTTCCGAAAGATGTTGTTGACCAGGATAACATCAATGCGAAATATGAAAACGGGCTTTTGACGCTTTCTATTCCTAAAAAGGAAAATGCGAAACAAAAACCTCCAAGAATGATAGAAATATCGTAAGAATTATAAAAAAATGGCTACAAAAAGTAGCCATTTTTCTTTTATAAATTTTTTCTGTTAGGTTTTGTGCGATTGAAAAGGATATTGTAGATATAACGCTTAATCGGCTATGATACCACTTCCGTTGATGACTGTTTGTTGATTCAGAAAAGGTGCACCTTTGCCTGTTTCCAGATACAATTTCAAGCTTGCGGTAAATTTATTTTACTAATGCTTTTATTATATTTAATCCAATTGATATTTGATGAATAACTTCCTGTTGCATGGAAGTAAAATCCATGTTTTGATCTGCTTTACCTTCCCAATGTAAAACAGTTTCTGCAAGCTTGATCAATCCGGCAGTTCCGGCAGTACCTTTGAGTTTATGAAGTATTTTTTCAAGCTCATCAGCATTTCTTTCTTCAACAGCTGATTTTATATTGTTCTCTGCCTGATTAATTTCGGTAATAACTAAATTCAGAAACATCTCCTTGAAATCCGGATCATCACCTGTTTGCTCATTTAAGAGACTGAGATCGAGATAATTTTCTGTTTTTAGTGCATTTTCTGTTTCTGGAGCATCATTAAGAACATATTTTTTCAGCATTTCCAGAAGGTCCGCCTGTCGTAGCGGTTTGGGAAGAAAATCATTCATCCCCGAATCCAGACATTTTTCTTTCTCTCCCAGTATGGTTCCTGCGGTAATTCCAATAATAGGAATATGCTGATATCCCGGAAGCTGCCGGATTTGTTTTGTGGCTTCTATACCGTCCATTACAGGCATCTGTACATCCATCAGGATGAGAGAAAAATCTTTGTCTTTGCAATAGTTGAGAGCCTCCAAACCGTTGACCGCTTCTGTTAGCTGTGCTTCTGGAATAAGGGACTTCATCATTTTATTGTTAAGAACCATATTTACCGGGTTATCATCTACCAGCAAAACCTGCAGGTTCTGAACGGAAAGGGTAGACTCTTCTTGATCTTCGTATTGTTTAATGACAGGTATTTCTTTATCATTATTTTCCATCACCCTTTTTAGGGTTCTATACAATTCCTGAGATTTTATAGGCTTCAGCAGGAAATATGAATTTTTTTCCTGGCGGAAAGAATTGATCACGTCATGTTCTTCCGAGGAGGTATGAAGAATAACAAGAGGAGAAGTTTCATGCTGCTTGTTAAATAATTCTTTAATTTTTTCTATCGTTTCCAAGCCTGAAATCACCGGCATATGGTAATCCATTAAAATAACGTCGAAACGTTCTCCGGCCAATAGAATCTGCAAAGCCTCCATCCCGTTAGCCGCTAATTTTGATTCAATATTCTTATAGGACAGCATATGCTGAAGAATAATCCTGTTGGCCTCATTATCATCAACAATGAGCACTTTCTGTATTTTCAGTTCTACATCATCATTTGCCTCAGACATTTCATAAGGAAATTCAATATCAAAGAAAAATACAGAGCCTTTCTGTGGTGTACTGATTAATTTGAGGTTGCTTCCCATATATCCCAGAATATTATTGGAAATGGTAAGCCCAAGTCCCGTGCCCCCGTAATGTTTGCTGATGGAACTGTTTTCCTGGGTAAAGGCATCAAAGATATGTTGTTGCTTTTCTTCCGGAATTCCAATTCCTGTATCACGCACTGCAAACCGAAGGGATATATTTTTACCATCCATACGGAGCTTTTCTACTTTCAGTTCTATTTCGCCCTGCTGAGTAAATTTTACCGCATTACCCAACAGGTTGATTAGAATCTGTTTTAGTCTGGACTCATCCATCCAAAGGCTTTTCGGCAAGCCTTGTTCAATATTCAGAAGCAGCTCAATATCCTTTTTCTGCGATTGATAAAGAATAACATTGATAACCTGGCTGACTACATCATATACATTACATTTTTCTATAAGAAGCTCCATTTTACCGGATTCTATTTTAGAAAAATCAAGAATATCGTTGATAATTGTGAGCAGGTTTTCGCCCGATTCATTAATATAGTTTAAATATTGCGTCTGTATCTCGTTAAGCGGTGTTTTTAATAACAGGTCTGAAAATCCTATGACCCCATTCAAAGGAGTACGGATTTCATGACTCATATTGGCAAGGAACTCAGATTTTGCTTTACTCGCAATATCTGCCATTTTCTTGGCCTTTTTAAGCTCCTCATTAGTTTCCACCGTACGGGTGATATTCTGTACAGAAACGATGATTCCTCCTATCACGCCATGAGAGAGATACCAGGGTCTTACTTCCAGATTGTAATGTTCGTATCCATTTTCCTTTTCCAGAATAAAGTTTTCATTTTTATAGGCAATACCTCTTAATGCATTTATGTATATGTCCTTTCTCTCTTTCGGAACGTTGGGCGAAATAGTGAAAATGTTTTTTCCTATAAGTTCCCTATCATTCATATTAAATTCATCCCTCCAGCTACTGCTTGCAGATAAGTAATTAAGATCTTTGTCAAACATAGCCACAGCTACTGGAACATAGGTAACGAAAGACTGCATCATCGCTTCCTTTTTCGCCAGTTCTAGATACATATTTTTAAAGTCATCAATGTCCTGAATAATTCCGAATATTCTACTGCAGACCCCGTCTTCAAATTCAGGTATTCCTTTTACCCTTACCCAGATTGTAATTCCGTCATTGCGTACCAGCTGAAACTCCTCATCATACGGAATTCCTTCTGAGACCGCTCTGTTAAATAGAAATTCAACCCTTGGTCTGTCTTCTTCCTTATAAAAGCCTACTGCATTTTTAAAATCCGGCTGAAAATCCGACTTTGTTTTATGAATTTCTTTTGTCGTCCTAGACCAGAATATAGAATTTTTTTTAAGATTAACCTCCCATCCACCGACCTGAGCAACATCACTGGTTTGCTCAAGCATTTTTTTAGTATAAAGAAGGTCTTTTTCCAGTGTCATTCTTTCCGAGATATTCAACGCTGTACTTACAACATACTGGTTTCCGTCTTTATTGATTTCTACCAGATTGTGATACATCCAGACCAGTTCTTCACCTTCCTTGGTTTTCAGAATCATGGTTCCGGAATCTTCTTTGTTTTGATTGATGCGTTGCAGATAATCATTAAGTAGAGGCCAGTTTGATTTCGGAACCAGATCTTTTAAATTCAATCCATTAACTTCTTCCGCAGAATAATGCAGAGTTTCTCTCCCTTTTTCGTTAACTTCAAGGATATTACCCTCCATATCGTGCATACTCATTAAGCCTATAGCATTTTCGAAAAAGCTTCTGAAACGACGTTCAGAGCTCTCCAGTTGCATTTTCTCGTC
>Ga0308164_10001021_pt1 | contig 36084 bp, 31 predicted proteins | sample PhyTR2_FD_201031 | JGI IMG/M metagenome (GOLD analysis project Ga0308164, IMG submission 201031) | Phyllosphere microbial communities from UC Gill Tract Community Farm, Albany, California, United States - DLSLT.R2 | ecosystem: Host-associated > Plants > Phyllosphere > Unclassified | place: USA... | reverse complement strand
ATCTGGTGATGTTCCACCACATAGGCAACCATGTTCTTACGCTGGCAGGGCTTTAAAACTTTTTTGAAAGAACGTCTTTCAGAATCTTATTATCCAGAGCCAATTCAGCATACATATGTTTAAGCCTGCGATTTTCTTCCTCTAGCTCCTTCAAACGGCGGAGTTCTTGATTATCCATTCCGGAATACTTTTTCTTCCAATTATAGAATGTGGCTTGGTGTATCCCTAAATCACGGCAGATATCTGCCACCTTCTTACCGGACTCTTGTTCCTTGATTGCTGCCACGATCTGGCTTTCACTGATTACTGACTTTTTCATCTTCCTGTTTTAAAGTTACGAATTTTCGCCTTTTATACAGTCCGATTTTTAGGAGGGGTTACAGGTAAAGATATCCATGGCGTAGGCTGCCCTTTTTGGATCGTTCTTTTCTGCCTCCAGAAAGTAGCGTCTTGCGTGTGCCATGCAGCAGAGCAAAGTGATATCCTTTTTTGCGGCGAGCGTTTCGTAGCAGGCATACCCATCCGATTGCAGGTATCCTTTGAAACTGCACAGCAGTGTCTGCGGCACTTCCTGATTGCGGCCAGGCTGATATTCAAAGAATACCAGATTGGCTGGCAGCGCCTGCGCTGCCCAGAAATACCCCCGGTGAGTGGTTCCCTTTTTATTCTTATCCATCACCTTCATGGTGGTTTCATCCATCATCAGGTAATTGCTGTCCAGCACTTCCTGTTTAAGTTTTTCGTAAAGCGGATGTAAAAGTGTACAGGTTTTTGCAATCCAGTCCAGTAAGGTAGAATGTGCCAGCTTGATGCCGGAACGATCAAAACGGGTCATTTGACGGTACACTGGCAAATGGTCACAGTACTTTTCGATGATCAAAGTAGCCAGCAAAGAAGCATCGGCCATACAGTTTTTGATCACTTCATCAGGTAGAGGTGCAATAATGATCTTGCTGGTCAAACCCGGATCACCTGCAGGTGTTGGCAGCAGGTATTTATAACGGATAATCTTTTTGGCCGTTAGACGTGCGGGACTACATTTCAACCGGTAAGACACTTCGCTGCCGGTGCATTTGCTGCCTTCAGGGATCACATCGGGACGAATCTCCTGGATTTCGTCCACAATACTCTCTGGAATCACAAAGTGCTTCTTCTTTTCTGTTACCCGCTGTATCTGTTTTGCTGTTTCAAGAGAAACAGGTGCTGTTACGGTCACTTCTACAGCGACTTCTTCCAGCAGCCCTAAACGGAGCTGTCCGGGAGCTTGTTCTGTTCCCAGGTACCTTTCACTTTTACTGCCAAAGCTCAGCTTAAGCAATTGTTCAAGCCGGTGCACCAGCTCTCATTGACCGCGCGTAATTGTTTGAACTCTTCCCGTAAAAAGAAGGTTTCCTTTTGGGATTGTTCATACAACTGTTTGTAATCAATCGTGTCTGATGACTGTATAAAGGCCTTTTTGGTTACCCAAAAATATATAGGCACAGTTTTTTATACAAATTTCCGGCAGATATTTCCTGTCGGTTATTGTTCTAAAACCAAGGTGGTTTGTCTTGTTCTTTTACGTTGTTTTTCTTTCTGGAATTCGATCCCGCGCAGCACCTGCAATAATTGGATTTCACTGATATGCCGCCCCTGACCATCAGCCCGAAGTGGCGGAACCTCAAAACAACCATTATCCATTCTTTTGTAATAGATCACAAAGCCGCCATGCTCCCAGAATAATAGCTTGATGCTTTGCCGGGAGCGGCTGACGAAGATAAACACATCACCCCCGGCAGGATCTCGCTGAAGTTCCCCACGAATAATGCCGGTAAGCCCATTAAAACTTTTCCTGCCATCGATGCAGTCAGGGTACACAAAATAATTTTTAGCGGTTGGTATCATGAGCCCTGGCCTTTATTTAACAGGGAGAGAATATAATCCCGGCTCACAAACTCATGCAGCTGGACAGTCAGCTCGCCTGAACTAACGCTGGCAAAAACTGGGATTGGTGCGGAGACTTTAGTTTTTGCTATAGGTTCAACCGATAGGGCTATAAATCTGCCCTGAGCTTTATATTTTCCCTGACGTTGATATCTAAGCCAGGTATAGAATGTGCCTACCGGCACATCATGATCTTTACAAAAGTGGATCGGACTGGTTTTTCCTTTTAGGGATTCGTATTTTTCTAATAGTCCAATAATTACCTGCTTGCTGCGAAAGCACACGGCTCTGCGTGGTTTGATTTTTTGAAACTCCATCTTGAATATTTTTATGGTGCCAAATTTATGAGCGCAACTAGCTCATGTCAATATGCACTGTATTGGGAGCTTACCCTTAATCACTGATTCAGAAATTGAAACATTAAGGGATAGAGCACGCGAAATTTTGCAGGAGCTATCTCACATTGCATTAAAATCACTTACAAGCGTACAGGAGATCATTGAGGATGAGCCAGAAAAACAGCCTACATTTGATCAATTACTAGGGCGTTAATGAAAGTACGCCTACCTAAGAAATAAACTTCAGTTTGCTAAGGAATCTTTGATTTTCTTTATTTCATACTGAGAAAGTCCTCCTTGATTCAATATGTCGAGATGTTTTCTCAAGTAATTATTTGAAATATCAATTATTTCACTAGGAACAAAATTCATTATTTCAACATTTTTAAATTTAATACTGTCATTATCGGCGAATGATTGGAAAAATCTTCTTTTATTATTTCCATTGACAATAATCATATCAAATACTATTGTACCTTGAAACTGTTCTCTTATTATATCAGAATTGACCTCACTTATTAACTCAGATAGCAATACATTAGTATTAGCAATAACATATATGAAGTTATTATTGAATCTAATTACATCGTAAATATTTGAGTTGATCATTGCTTTATTATTTTACTATAAGTAGTCTCAATTAGATTGAAAGTCTCATTAATCATTGCATCAGCAACATCGATATCCTCAATCAAGTTAGTTCCAATAATAGTTCCATCAATATGAAATAATGTATGCCTGTTATCTTTGTAATAGGCATAGCTTTTTTCTATTGCTTCAATTATATTAGGGTCTTTAATTATGTCTAAATGTTCATCCCTTACTTTTCCTGCATTTAAATACGGGGCAAGAGTTGTGCCAGTGACTTCTATCCCATTATCTAAAAATAATTTCTTAATATAACCCTCTAACCCTTTTAAGGCAGGAAACGTAAAAGAAGAGTATTCTAACAACTCTAATTCTGATTTTTTTAGAACCAAAGATGGACTAATTATTACTTGTAAAGTCTTTCCTAAAAAGTCAAAAGAATTTGGCATGATAGTTTTCAAATCATTTAATACGTCATCTGCCTTAGATTTTGTTTTTAATGAATCTAACTGAACATCAATTACATCTTTATATGGGAGCAAATTAGTCAATCCTTCGACTACTACTGACTTTAAAATGTTACTTGAACCCTGAATGGAGAAAGTCCCAGAATTAAACCTATTGATAAATACAGTTCCACCTTCATACCATTCTACCTTGTATTGTTTACCTAGTTGTAAATCCTTTTCATGGCTAATGGTTATGTGATCTCCTTCCATATATTCTAACAGAGCTTCAAATTCTTCATCGCTCATCGCTCTAACTGTTAGTATTTTGTTATCTATTTTTGGAATTTCGCATACTTCTATTACATGAAGAGCAATTTTTAAAGAAAGTTCAGTGTTTTTTCCCACATTAGCATTCAATGTCGTTGTACCATCTTTAAGTGGGAAGATACTTAATAGTGCTTGCGACTCATTAGGAACATTGATCGTATATTTTATCATATTACCTTTGGCCTCAGCAACAAGCTTCACATTATCTGAGAATGAACTAATAGCTTCTTCTATTTTGTTTCGTTTTAAGGATAAGTCTTTGTATACCATGTGATAAAAGTGGATTCAAATATACATATCTATTTCTACTTTTTTCGAATCTATCTTAATGAAGAATATTTGATGTAATAATATTTTCTAAAAATTATTCAAACTTGTTACATTTATACAACCACTAACAGTAGTTTAAACATGAAAAGACCATTTAATCAAATTATTGAAGCTACTTCCGACCACCTTTCGAAAGCTGTAGAAAACGATAAAATAGTCAAAAGTTCATACACGAATTTTTGACATGGATAATTGGCTTTGCCATTGGCGCATTATATCTTATAACATCTAATTTCATAAATTTAAATAAATCTATTACATACTATCCCTTAAAATCCATCATGCGGATCCTCCATTTCCCTAGGATTATTTGGTTTTTTATGGGGATTGGTCATGGCCATTGCCTTTTATGTTATTTATCTCTAAATTTGCCGCGTCACAATGGCAGAAAGGGAATTATTAAACTTAGCACTCAAGATTCAACTGGCTCGTGAATACCTTGAAGACGGTGGCGTCCGCCAAATTTATGATCTGGGTTTGTTGCATGATTTGCAGCAGGTCAAATCAGACGCTTTTGGCAATCCTGATCCGGATACAGTTTCCACCAGAGTAAATGCTTTTATGATGGGTATTATTCAAATGCATAATAAAGGACCTTTCTCAGATCCGGAAAACATATCAGAATATGCTTCACTCTTTCAAAAAGAGCGCTTTTTTGTACAGCAGAAGGTGGATACATTGGAACAGCTTGAAGCAGTTATGAATGATTTTAAAGAAACTGAAGATTTTCTGTTTCGAGGGCAGCGGGAAGCCAAATGGAGGCTTTACAACAAGGCTCAGCGGCAGTGGATTATCGACGGACTCTTTAGAACCGATCTTACCTATACAGTATTTTTACAGCAGCTCGTTTCCGCCGGTCGTAAATCATACCTTCCTAAAATCAGGGAAACTCTCCAACAATTTCACATCGATACCGCCAATGATATAGCTGTATTGGGATTTTTGCAGCATCATGGTTGTCCGACGCCATTGATGGATTGGACATTTATCTTTTTTACAGGTTTGTTTTTTGCGATTGACGGCTGGGCACCAGCGCAGAGTAACCGTGAAATCGATCAATATGTGAGTCTGTATTATCTGGAAAAGAAATATTTCGAGAATGGCAGTATGCGTGAACTGCTGAGCGGCAGACAGGATACGGTTAGTCATGGAATCCTGGGTATTATAAAACAACTGGCAGAAGACGAAGAGCAATTGAAAGAAATGCAGGAGAAATTTGGTGACCGCAGTTTTTTCGACCGTGCGCGGATACCTGGTACCGGCTTTATAGAAAACATGACTTCCATAGAAAATATGGCAGGAATACCGCTAATTTATTTTAGTGATGATGACCAGAAATCCGGGCTTATTTTCTCGCTTTCAAATAATAAAAATGTCATCAGACAAAGAGGCGTATTTATTTGGAATGCAGATCCTTTAATGCCTGCAGAGGTAGTGGCTGCCGAACAGTATGCAAAGGGCAAAAAAGCTGATGAACCCGCGGATTTTAGGTTTTGTAAATGCCTTAATATTCATAAAAGTTTGATACCCACCATTATCGAAAAATTAGTAGGTCTGGGTATAACTTCGGAAACTATTTATCCGACTACTGCAGACGATATTGATACCTGGCACATCTACGAAGAAATAAATAAACTATTCAAAAGGGACGGAATCTAATTGACCTTCGCAATTTAGATTTTGTTTACCTTAGGTACTTCCATAATTAACCTTTTAACTATCCTATGCGTTTACTCTCCTTAAAATTCCTTTCTGATCACAAGCAATATAAAAAAGGATTGATCATTAATTTTGGAGAGTCCATTGATGAACAGGAATATCTTAAAATCGATATGTCTGTACTGATCGGGCGAAACGGTAGCGGTAAAACGACGGTGATGAGCCTGATACCTTCTTTGTTTTTTCATTTGGAGCGTTATAACGGAGAGATCAAAGCCGACATTGAACTCCGGTATAAGATAAAGGCATTCAAAAAAACACACACTGTTACCATAACACATGATAATAACCTGGTACGAGTTTCAGTATCGGGTGTCCATGATAATGTACAGCTGCTTCCAAAAAAAGATGCGCATAAAGATGATATAAGTGTTATAGATGAAAAACAGCTTTTTGTAAGATTCGACCTTTTCAAAACCTATCTTCCAATGAAGGTAGTTACCTCTGCTTTTTCCATGCATGGGGAATACCCGTCGAACCGGAACATTCAGTTTAATGGTAAACATATTATCGCGGACCAATCCATCACTAAAATCTACGGCTCAAATCATTATAACCTTGGTTCCATAACACGTGGAATTTTACGTTTCTTGCGCCTGTTTTATAGTAGAAATAAAAGGATCCGTTCCCTTTTAAAATTATTTGATCTGCGTTTCAATGATAAAATCCTCTTGAAAGACACCATCAAGGATCGAGACCAATGGCAAACTATAGATTTGAAATGGCTGAATGAAAATGACACCAATGTTCAGATGGGGGAAATCCTGATAAATGACTTCGAATTTATCAAAGAAGGGCAAATATTGACGCTAAGCAATATGAGCGCTGGCGAAAAGATGTTGTTGCTAAGAGCAATTTCCATTTTGGATGCGGTCGAAGATCAGTCAATTGTAATCATTGAGGAGCCTGAATTACACTTGGATCAGGTATGGAACCGGCAATTAACGTCGCTTTTTAACGAGTTTTATTCTGACTATGATATTCATTTACTGATTGCCACGCACGATTATGCAATCATTAATTCTGTGCATAGTTCTAACCTTATATTCCTTCAACAAGGCAAGGTTAAGAGTTTGGATGGAACCTATCTCGCATCTTATGATGAACTCTTTACAGTCCTGTACGGCACCAAATTCAGACCTAACCGGATCGAAGAGGCTATTCTTAAGGAATTAAAAGTGATGCAACTCGATGAGCTCAAGAAGACATATAATGAATTAGGAAACTCTATCTATAAATTCCTGGTATTTCAACGCATAAATGAACTGTCGGATGTGGAAAGTTAAAAATGACCGCAATAATTCCGCCCTATACGCTTATAACACACGGGTGATTGTGCCTTTTTTCAAATTATGGCTAAGTGTATCCCGCGAACCAGACCTCGCTGAAAAACTGGCCGAGGATGATTTTTGGGAAGAGTACCTACAGACATATCCCATTATAAACTCACGTTTTTTAAACAATAACAAAACCAAAGCAAATAAAGTTAAACCCTTGCTGGCCAAAATCGTCTTGCTCGGTTTTACGGCTATAAAAACAGAATGGAAGCTTTATCTGCAACAAAACCGCCAGATTTATGCTGGCAATTATAATATTCCAAAGGAAAATCATCAGGCACCCATAACTAAGTTTTTTAAAGATTACCTTTATGATTACTATTGGGGCTTGGATTGGGTATGGACTATTGTCGCGGGTATTAATTATAGCCGGGCAACATTTCATAACAACTTCAAAAAAGAAAATAAACTGACGATTTGTCCATATTGTGACGTCGACACGATCGCAGCCACAAGAAATTCTTCTGTAGAACATTTTTTGCCTAAAGATCACTTTCCACTTATTGCCTGTAATCCCCGTAATCTGATTCCCTGCTGTACTGCTTGTAATATGGGAAACAGTGGTAAAGGAACAGAATATAGATCGCCCGTTTATTCACAATTTAACAGGCAGATAGGTGACGATATACAATTTAAATTCAATGGTATCGAAATCGATATTCTGCATCATAATGATCCGGCTACAGAAAATTATTTGGGTTTATTGCAGTTGAGGAAACGTTATAAAGAAACCGCGATTCAAACTGCAGTAATCAATCGCTTTACCATCAACTATAATATGCAGCGTCAGATAGATGGGTTGGTCGATAAAGCAAATTTTCTTAGATATGTACGCGAAATAGGTCGGGATAGCGGCCACTACTTTGTTCAACGCGATTTACTTGATCAGGCCAATGTAATTATTCTGCCTACAAGACTTTAGTTGTGCTTTATAGGTAAGAATAGTAAATGTCTCGGCAGTAATGAATAACCCTGCACAAATATTCTTGAATTGCCTCCTGTTTTTCCTTAAGATGGAGGCAATTAATTTTAATGGCTTCCAGATTTATATAGACCTTTGAAAACCAACTTTAAACAACGACATATTTATACTCATCTCACAATACTGATGAAGTTTAAATTAAAAAAAATACACTTATATTTTAATAATTCTTATGAGGATATCGGATTAATTTTAGAACAAACACATAGTAGTTCCATACTATGTGTTTGATTTATTATTTTAAACCCAGGTTATATCGCTTTTTAATCGACTATAGATCGCCCATCTTTTACGAAGCTAGAAACAGTTAATCGATGAACTCCTAGGATTCTTCCAATAGCACTATATGAAACTTTTCTGTTTAGGAGTTCATTGATTTTTTTTTCTTGACCAGTAAGCTTTGTCTTTGCCGACTTTCGCCCGACCGGTCTCCCTAAAATGACACCTTCAGCTTTTTTTCTAGCTAATGCCTCTTTGGTCCTTTGAGATATCAAATTACGCTCAATTTCGGCCGATAAACCAAATGCGAAGGCTAAAACTTTTGAATTTATGTCACTTCCTAATCTGTAATTATCCTTAATTGTCCAAACCTGAATATCTCTATTCATACATTCATTTAGCACGCCCATAATCATCAAAAGATTTCTACCTAATCGCGATAATTCCGAACAAATCAAGACATCTTCTTTTCGCATCTTCTTTAATAACTTACCAAGTTTGCGATCCTGTACACTTTTAGAGCCGGATATAGTTTCCTCTATCCATTTGTCTACAATAAATACATTCTTATCGCAAAATCTATTGATTTCGTAACGCTGGTTTTCTACTGTCTGCTTGTCTGTACTTACTCTGATATAGCCGTAAATCATCTTAAATTTTTGTTAAATTGATAATAGATTAATTGTATAATTTATACCAAAAATGAATAAAAAAAACCTATCCAATTTTTTAACACCTTAAACCAGCGTTTATATTAGACAGCATGCCAATAATACACGATTTACTACTGGGAGTAGTTGGCTGGTGCTGTCAGATATAGAGAATGGGATTAGGAGAAAAATTGAGAGTATAGGTATTCAGCTAAAAGATTGGGAAATAAGTATAAATTATGGGATAAAAACAGGATTTAATGAGGCATTTATTATAACCAAAGAGCAGAGAGATGATCTGATTATATTGGATCCAAAAAGTGAAGAAATTATACGCCCATTATTAAGAGGAAGAGACATTAAACGTTATCACTACGAATATGCTGACCTTTATCTAATTGCTACTTTTCCAAGTTTAAAAATTAATATAGACCATTATTCAGCTGTTAAACAACATCTTTTAAGTTTTGGATATGATAGGTTAAAACAGACAGGCGATAAAGGAGCTAGAAAAAAGACTAACAATAAGTGGTTTGAGACACAGGATAGTATAAGCTATTGGGAGGATTTTAATAGACAAAAAATCGTTTGGGGAAATCTAAATTTACGAGCTACATATGCAATTGCTGAATCAGGGATTTATATAAACGCACCTAGCCCGATAATCGTTCCAGCAAATAAATATTTGCTGGCAATATTAAATTCGAAATTGGCCGATTATTATATTAGAAGTCTAGGTGTTACACGTAATGGTGGGTATTTTGAATATAAGCCTATGTTTATTGAAAAGCTACCTGTTCCTCAAGTAACTGATAACCTACAATCAAAATTCATCTCTTTGGCTGATGATGTTATAAATGCGGTTAGACAAAATAAAAATTCAAGTCATATAGAAACAGAGATAAACAATCTCGTATACAAGCTTTATGAACTAGATAAGGATGAGATCGATTTTATTGAAGGGTTGAGTAAATAAAGCTGATTTCTTCAGGAGCGAGCTGAAAGGCCGAAAATATAAGAGAATCAATCTCCTCCTCAATTCTATTTATTTTAGCACTGCTCTCTTCAATCAAAAGTTGGTCGGTTAATTCTGAAACTTTTGGGATTTCGGTTGGGATAGGGATTTTCTCAAGATAAATTTTTTGCATTAAATATCCTCCATCATCTAGAATCGACACGTATTGTGAGCATAAATAGCGCCCTAATGTTGAGTTTAAAATGGCCATTATATATTTGATATTTGGGCCAGTAGCAAAAAAACATGTTTTATCAGTTAATAACTCTCCTCCATTATCAAATCCAAATCTTGGAAATTTATTAGAAGTGTTTTTGTGAATACGCATTGTTTCCGCCCACAATAATTTCTGTTTAAAAAAATCCTCCATATAAGCACAGTTCCTTAAATTGTATGGAGTATTCCCTTTATCAGATCGTTTTTCGAGATCGATATAGTATTGATCAAGGTGTTGTTTGACAGCAGGATAATCCTCGATTTTTACTGGCTCCAGGCCACTTTCCTTTATTCCGTTATGCATATTAATAAGCCACAAATCACCAAATTCGTATCCATATCTTTTTATGTCCCTGCCACGTAAAATAGGGCGTATAATTTCGACTGATTTGGGATCGATATCTATTAATTCTTCTTTTTTTTCTTTGGTAATAATAAACGCTTCATTGTAACCTGTTAGAATGCCCCTATAGATGTTAATTTCCCAATCTTTAAGCGGAACTCCTAATAACTCTATTTTGGTCTTAATTCGGCTTTCCAATGACGTCAGTATTCCCCAGCTATCACTCGAATTAAATTTACATAAAGACATATTCTGTCTAATATAAACGCTCAAATTATTTAACACCTTTTCTTTGACTATACAAGCCTTAGTATTATTATGGTTTTTTTCTTTCGAAAGAAGTAAGATATTTGTATCGACAGTTGCGGACTCAAATATCTTTTGTCCTGCAAAATCGATTAGTAACACAGGATTGGTTTTTTCAGCAAAAAATCTCCGGCTTGACTCCCCATATCCTGCCCGCATCCACTTATTACTTGTAATGTATATTAAATGAGCTTTATTTTTTAAAACCTCAAATCCTTTTTCGTAAAAAAGAGAATAAATATCCCCAGATTTCTCATATGTCTCATAACTGCTATCGGCATACTGCTTAGCCAATTTTCCACCATCTTTTTGTAATTGTATATAGGGAGGGTTCCCAATAATCAAATCAAATCCTCCATTTTGAAAAACATCCATGAAGTATAGGTGCCATAAGAAATAGGGGCGTTCATCAGTTTGTTGTATTTTTAATAACTGAGTTTTGGTAATTTTTAGCTTATCAAGATCAACTATCCAATTATGATATTTTTTCTTATTTAGTCCCGTTATTTTATCTGGATTTCCGGCTTCACTGATCCATCTTCGTAACTGATTTTCACGCAGCTCTATATTAAACTCTATGTGTTCCAATACCAAATTATTGATAGCCATTCTTATCTGATGTTTTTTCTGGCTGTTTTCAATTGTGAAATATTCTTGAATATGCGCTTGAATTTTTTCAGTTATATTCGATTGGGAGAAGGTTAAAGAAATTTGGTTTTCCTTAATATTCCCAAAAAGATCCCTTTCTGGTTCAATCAACCTAATATCCTTCTTTAATTTACCGACATTGCTTAAATCGATATCTTCAAATTTTTCAAGTAAACTATTCCCTTGCATAATTTTATAGTCTAGGTTTGGAAGTGGGTGCGGATTTTCTTCTTCAACTACTAATGCTAACCAAAAACGAAGCTGAGCAATATCTACTGCTCCTTTTTCAATATCAATTCCATATATTGAATTTTGAATGATATTTTTCTTAACTATTGCCGGGCTAAAGGGTTTGTTAGTTTTTAAGTAAGGATATATAAACCTTTTTGCTTCAAAAATTTCCTGTAATATTCCAATGGGAAATGCTCCCGAACCGATCGCTGGGTCACATACCTTTATATCATCTAATTTTTTGTCTAGAATCTCAGCAATTTCCTTTTTTGCTAAATTAATGTCAACAACATGCGTTCGAACAAATTCCTCAATAGAACGATTTCGTTGTTCAGAAATCAACAGGTCATCGAATTTGCAATTGCTTAAATACTGGATCAAGCCCTCTTTACACATATATTGTACTATTTCTTTAGGAGTGTAAAATGCGCCTTTTTCCCTGTTCTCTTCTAATAAATTTTCAAAAATATGACCTAACATCTCCGGATCTATCCCAACTTCATGATCGTCTGGACTATTTTCATCAATGGTAAAGTTATACTGTTCGAAAAATTCTAATAGTTCTTTGAAATAATCATTCGGAAAATCTATTTTAAGCTCACTTTCATTTTGATCAGGTTCAAAAAGACCACCATTTAAATATGGAACTCTTGACCCATCAATTTTGCCATTTAGCCCCTTAATAGAGAATATATCATTTTCTCTTTTGGTGTTTAATGTGTTAAAAAACAATTTACTTAAACATTGGCTGTTAAATTTATCCTTATTTGAAAAGTTTTCAAAAAGGAGTTGCATAAATTTCCCCTCACCATTCTTCCAATCCCGGGAAGTCGATTCGCATCCTAGCCATCCTTTCTTTTGCAAGAAATGTAAAAAGACGATCCTTCCCATTAATTTTTTAACGAAGTCCCGAATAGGTTTTTCTTGTTCTTCTTTTTTGGCTTTATCATTGTCTATCAATAGAGAACGATAGGTGGATTCATCACTTGCAAGATATTTCCAGAACTTTTCGTAATGAGCCTTATAAGTTTTAAAAAAATCCTTATTTAATGCCTCAACAGAAAAAACTTCCTTTAGTTGCTTAATATCTACTGCTTCTTTATCTTTCTTATCGGCCAATACCATAAGACGTTTTGCAGAAGTGGTACATGATTCATTGCTACCTAATAAGTAAGTATATCTTTTTGGCTTGGTTTCAATTTTAATTAATTCTCCTGTTTCGTTATCAATACTGGCTTCTCTTGTTATAAGAGAAAATCGGTAATCCGCTTGATTTTTATTGTAAAAAAAGGCTAGTGCTCCATGAATTATATTTTGATCTATATGTTGAGAAGCAATCTCCCTTAATCCTTGTCTATTTCTCACAATACTAATCTTGTTTGCTACCTCTATCGTGAAAATGGCAAGCTGTTTCCCATCATCCAGTTTCACAGTTCCTATTTGCTTACCATCAATTACTTTCCCATTTTCTGTGAATAAATTTTCAGCATAAGTGAAATAATCTACCTTATTAAAAAGAAACGGCAAAATTACTTTCCAGTTATCAAATGAGAATCTCTGTTGAAGTTGATTTTTAAGGTAGCTTTCTTTCATTTTATTGTCTAAAATTGAGTGATTTGATAACAGTATTTATTTAGAAAAACTTTCGGTGATGATAATTTCAGGTGAAAAATCCCCGAGTTTCTTACTTGTTGTATTGAAAATTGGTTCTGGCTCCATTATATTTAAAGGGTACTTGATTAGAATCTCCATTATTTTTTCTAAGATTATAGCTGGCTTCAAGGGAGATTTTTTCAAAGCTCGCTGAAACTTATTAATATCTCTTTGAAGATTTTGAAACCGCCCCAATCTTAAAGCCTCTTTGGCCTTGATTAATAATATCCGCTCTTCTTTATTAACTAAAGGGAGATTAAGAATTGCATCAAGGTAAGCATTAGCTTTTTTTTCATTTGGCCCTTGAGTCACATCAATCCTCTTGTCCTTTGCTTTCTCTTTTTCTAGTTGATCAGAAAAGAGTAAAATGCCCGCTTTTACTTGTTCATGATGTTTAGAATGTAGTGGAATGCCTTTTTCGAGGATGTCTGCTTCAAATATTTTTACAGTTTCTAAAAATGTCAATTCTTCGATTTCTTGACCATCCCTTACTAAAACGAACGCATCACGCTTATTATCTTTAATGTATGAGATTGTACTATTTAGATATTGGCCGTTTTTCCTTCCAACTCTTGCTCTGAAAGGCATGTTTTTTATTTGCTTGTAAAGTTCAGGCATTTTTTCCTTAATATCTCTGATCATCATTAGATATGCAAGTTTTTCGTCGCTTCCTTCGTCAGGTTTCTTATCAAAAAGCCCAAAGGATTCTGTTTCTTCATCTGATGAATATATTTGACTATCTTCCCCTAAAGCCGCGTGAAAGGATTGTAATTTCATAATTGCCTTTTTTTCCAAAGCAATGTCGTTATTTACTTTAGCGGTGGGGTAAAAATTAAAGACATAAACTTCTTCAGCAGTTGAGCCAATTCTATTTACTCTTCCAATCCGTTGCATTAGCCGTGTTGAGTTCCATGGGGTATCGTAATTCACAATTACATTAGAGCGGTGTAAATTAACTCCTTCAGCTAACACTTCAGTGGTTAAGATTATGCTGTAATTATCATCGTGTTCCTGTTCTGATTTTAGGATATTCGCATCAAAGTTTTTTCTAACAGTGGGCATCCTGTCTTTCCTTGTTTTGCTATCTACAGAGATAATTTTTTGAGAGATATATTTTGGCAGTTCTCTTTCAAGATACCCGGTAGTCTCTTTACTCTCCGAAAAGACTACTAGTTTAGATTGAGGGTTTATTTTTTTATCAAGTAATGTTTCCTTTAGGTAAGTGATAAAAATTTCCAATTTAGGATCTTCGGTGATTTCCCCCCATTCATTACATAATTCTTTAAGTAGTTTTAAATCATGCATTAATCCCGGAAAAAAATCGTATTCAAAATCGTCTGGCTCACATATATCTATGGTGGGGTCTTCGATAGACCTTTCTAATACCAAATCCATTAATTCTTCTTCCTTTCCATCATTTATCATTGCTGATACTGGTAAATTAGGAGCTATAAAGATCCTTCCGTTTTCAAACATAGTAACCATTGCTTGGGTTGCATGCATAAATCGTCCTAAAGACTGTTTGAACGCATAAAAGCTACTGTCGATTCTTTTGACAAGCAAGGTTTTCATAATTTTTGCAAGCTGTGCAGAAATCATGTCAGCTTGTTTATATTTATTTTTTTTATGTGGCTTTAAAAAACCAATTGCCCGATAACGATTATATTTCAAGCCCTGTGTTTCGTGACTTAATACCCGAATGGTTTTATCATATAGATCTTCCAAATGGGGTTCTAGAACATACAATATTTTTCTAGGTTGATTCACTTTCGGAAATCTGATACCTTGGTTGTCAAGATCTTTTTTATACATATCATGATTCTGAAGATCATTCCTAGTTCTGCGCACGATAAGCGGCTCGATTACCTTTACTCTTATTTTTTCATAAATACGTTTAACACCCTCTTGGATCTTTTTTATATCGTTTTCGTTTTTTAGCTTTTTATATAAGTCGATTTGTACTCTGAAAAAACGTTGTAAAGTACCGCCAATTTCCAACGTTGAATCTTTACTGTCTTGAAACAAATAAATCTGATTAGCAATGTCTTCAGGTTTGTTGTTTAAAGGGGTAGCGGAAACCAAAATTACCTTCTTAGATACTACTGTACCATCCGGCAATGATCGTCGTGTTGGAGTTTTACATATTTTCTGAAGCTCATTATACATGCCAGCAGTGTCTGAACGGAATTTATGTGCTTCGTCGACAATGATTAAATCATAAATTGTCGCATCATTGATCTTGTGCAAACTTCCATTAGTAACAATTTTAACATTGTCTAAATTAAATTTTTCTATAGTCTCAGTCCAATTTTCTTTTAAGGCTGGAGGGACAATAATAAGTGTTCTGGATCGATGTTCCGGAAAACCATTCGTATAGAAATACTTTTTTGCTATTAACGTAGAAACAATAGTTTTCCCAAGCCCAACCACGTCAGACAGAAAAAAACCATTATGCTTCATCATTTTTGTGAATCCATCGTTTACAGCATCAATTTGGTATGATAACCTTTTGAAACCTTTAGGTAAATCTGAAATTGAATTAGGGTCGAATTCAATACTTTTGCCAAAGTATTCTATCAAGAATTTTAAGTATACCTCATACGGAGTATAGTTGTTGTTTAAATAAGTCTCTTTTTGAAGTTTCTCAATGCTACCCATATCGACTTGAACACCTTCATTCCATAGCTTATTAAATGTTTCGGTAGCAAAATCAATATCTGAATTATCTCTTAATTCGACATTAAACTCAAAATTTTTAGATAGGCCAGCGTCAGTTAAATTACTCGATCCCGTTATTACCGAACCATATCCATGATCATGCTTATTTTTCTCTCTGAAAATGTAAATCTTCGCATGAATATTCTGTTTTGGGTGAATCCTTATTTTTACTTTACCTTTAATTATATCGTGTACCAACCTTACCATCCCGTCTTCTACAGTTTTATCATATTCTGCTTCCTGAATATTCTTTTTGATCTCCTGGAAAAACTCTTCCTGCGCTTTATCGGAATCACCATCAAATATTATTCCCTGTTGATTAGCTTGATATACTAGAGAGTCAATGTTTATTCCAACTAAAATTCGTATTTCTTTGGCACTTTCTACAAAATCCCTAATCTGGAAATACCCTGAAGCACGGAAATAACCCACTAAAGCATCTAAAAAATAAATATTTTTATGTCTGAAAATACCTTCAATTTTATTTAATAAAGTATTTTGTTCTTCATTAGTGAAAAATTTTGTGCTCATGTGTTATTTAAGGGGTTATAACCTTTACTGCTAAATTTCCAAATCTATCTGTTGAAGTAATGGTAATTTTTAATACATTTTTATTAGTGCAGCTAGATTTTCAAATGTAATTTTTTTGATCCATCTAATTGCTTTATCATGTAATAATTTGTACACAAAATGTTTGGTTAGCTCTTTACTTAACTGGAATGAATAATATATGATAAGGCTAGCTGTATCCATTAATAGTGATTGAAGCGTAAAGTCAGCTAGATCGTAATTGAGAATGGCATCTCTTACTATAAGCTTTTGCTCTTATTATTTTTAAATATGGATAAGTAATTTTTATCGTCTATGTAAGATAACTAACACCCGAACCCATGCCCATCAAATATTTTAAAGCACATGAAGATTATAGCCTTAATTTACATTGGGGGCACTATAACTTGTATGTTTGATTTTGAAAATATACTTGTAATACTCATGTATAGATATGAGCATAATACTTTTTGTTGATTTACCCTCATTACTTTGTTCTTTTTATTCTGTTGTGAAACTATAAACTTTTCGTATTGTTGGATAAGTATGACGTTTGGACTTCAATATTTAATCACATATGAAATGATGTTGGTAAAAAAGTGACTAATATGGTGAATTTTTAACTTAGCTGCAAAATTTCGTAAAAAATTAATAGCTCCCATTTTTTGGAATACAGTACCTTATCCCCCCACGTGGATGTTTCATGTCACCCCTATACCTCGGTATCACATGGCAATGAAAATGAAATACTGTCTGTCCTGCTGCATCGCCGCAGTTCATACCAATATTAAAGCCGTCAGGCTTATACTTATCTAAAATAAGCGATTTGGAAATTTCAATCGTATCTATAAGTCCATGCTTTTCCTCATCAGTGAGGCTAAAATAATCCGTCCTAATTATATTTGAAATGATCAATAAATGACCTGGGGATACAGGAAAGCCGTCCTCAATAATAAAAAAATGGTCATTACGATAAAGTATTTTTGCTGCGGGTATACTTAAAAAATCTTTCATTAAAAATTGCCTGGTAATTCATATTCTGGTTCCCATCTCTGGATTCCTAACTCCAATGCTAAGTTATATTGTTTTTCCAGGAATTGTATACGCTGTTGCCGAGTAGCACCCGTCTGATTAATAATTGTCTCAGCTAAAGGGTGTTTGCTTTCAATGTAGAACTCATTTCTATTGAATAACCTTTCTAGAAATCTGCGATCAGGTATTTGAGCGCGCTTATCATTATTTACTTCAGCATCTGCCAGCACAAGGTTCCAGACGCCATTTATATTTGCACCTTCGGCATGATGATGACGTTTATGTATATGCGGCAAAAAATGGTCGACGGCACAAAGTTTATGCGAACCACTACGATTAATCGAGATATCAGTGAATGAATAAAAGCATTTGCCTTTCTGATAACCATTCAGCGCATCCCTTACAGAGGTGATATTTAATCTTTTCATAAAGCTATCCTGCACAAATAAAAGAGAGTCATGCTCGTCATATTGAACCTGCAGCAAATTCTTGCTGACATCCAAACTCCAGGCGGTTTCCACCAACTTCCATCTTGCTTCCACTTCCAGATCAAAATTGCTGTACTGAAAAGTATCACGTAATCTCAATAAGCTATCAGTAATAACAATTTCTTTCTTTCCCTCTGCAAAATTCTTCAGATAAAAAGGATTGGGAATAACTCCTCCATTGACATTTTGAAAAGCATCAATAACATTAACAAAACCAAGCTTCTCAGTATCATGATGCAGCTGATCTATACCTATACTTCCGTTGATGAATGCCCGGCAACTATTCAGGTACTTACTACTTTGCGAATTCCCCTGCTTGTCATTAGCTCTTAGATGTTCAACAATATGAGCAGCAAAAGGAACCGCCAAGTCTGCTAGATTAATAGAAGCAGTTTCTGCATCAATCAGCTCAATTAAGGTCTTTGCAAAAGCAAACTTATAGGTAGCGGAATTCTTTCCGAAAAGAATTAATGATCGCCACTGCGATTCTAGCGACAGGTCTTTGATCTGGAATAAAGTACTCATGTGCAATCAAGATACAAAATTTTGGATTCTATCATCAAACATTGTGATAATAGATAATAATGTATATTATTGAATCACATTATTTATCAAGCACCCAAAAAACTATGCCCAGACCGATCATATTTGGCGAAATACCAGGAATTTCTGAAGGACAGTGGTTTGCGGGTAGAAGAGAGATGATGGAATCTAGCTTTCACCGAAACTGGGGAGCGGGGATTGACGGCAATGGAACTGAGGGAACTGCTGCTATAGTATTGTCTGGGGGATATGAGGATGATTTTGACGAAGGTGATATAATCATCTACACTGGTGCCGGTGGTAATGACTCGGCAAAGAATCACCAAGTACAAGATCAAGATTGGAAGAATAGGGGTAATGCTGGATTACGAAAGAGTATGGATGAAGGCTTGCCAGTACGTGTTATTCGTGGAGCAGGACACAAGTCTGAGTTTTCTCCAAAGACAGGGTATAATTATGCTGGTCTGTATAGTGTGGTGGATGCTTGGGAAGCTATAGGGAAGAGTGGATATACCATTTGCAAATTTAAACTAGAATACACAGGGCAGAATCCACAAAGGAAAACTGCCGAACAGATAGAACTTGATTATTCTGGGAGGGGCACGAGCCGTAAAGAAACAACGGTAGTTCGTATAATCAGGAATACGAACACCGCTATTGCTATAAAAAAACTTTATGCATACCAATGCCAGGTATGCGGTGTTGCCATTCCGACCAAATCTGGGTTTTATGCTGAGGGTGCACACATCCGTGCATTAGGAAAACCTCACAATGGAGATGATAACTCTGATAATTTAATTTGTTTATGCCCTAATCACCATGTGATGTTTGATAAGGGGATGTTTGCTATCCTGGATGACTTCACCTTGATCGGAGAAGAATCAGGCATTTTGCATGTGAAAGCTGAACATAAACTGGAAATTGCTAACTTAGCTTACCATCGTAAAAGTCACGGTTATGATTGAAGTAGTATGCGGAGTTATCTATAATGAGCATGGGCAGGTATTAATCTGCCGAAGAGCAAAGCATAAATCTCTTGCAGGATATTGGGAGTTCCCTGGGGGTAAAATCGAAACAGATGAACTTCCGGAGCAATCGCTTTCCCGGGAATTACTTGAAGAGCTAGGTATGGAAGTATCAGTTCAAGACTTTATATACTGAGGTATTGCATAAATATGAAGACTTTGCTATAAAACTTGTTGCTTACAGGTGCGCTTTTATTTCTGCCTCATATATCCTTTCTGACCATGATCAATATAATTGGGTATACCCACAGGAGTTGGTAAACTTTGAACTGGCTGCTGCGGATATACCGGTAGCAGAAATTCTGATGGGCAAATAATGATCTTAAAACATGCTAAAGACAGGAAATGAACCTTTAACCGTTAATGGACAAAAACTAGATAAATCCTTGATGGATTTCTGGCGTTGGAACTCTTCTGACCTTTTAAGTAATGCAACACGCGGACGACTTGCTGAGTTTATTGTGGCCTCGGCATTAGATGTTGATTTGATAGGTAGCCGGGATGAATGGGATGCATATGATTTGCTTACCAAAGAAGGTGTTAAAATAGAGGTGAAATCTTCTGCTTATGTGCAGTCATGGATGCAAAAGTCACCTTCCAAGATTTCATTTGGCATAAAAAAATCACATTGCTGGGATGAGGAAATGACTAAGCGAGTTACCATTGCTATTCGAAGTGCAGATATTTATGTCTTCTGCGTCTTACATCACGATAGAAAAGAAACATGTGATCCGCTGAATTTAGATCACTGGGAATTTTATGTGGTAAATACAGAAGAACTTAATAGTCGTGCCGGTAACCAAACTACTATTAGCTTAAATTCCCTACGTAGGCTCACCACTTCAGTAACCTATCTGTCATTGAAAGAGGAAGTAGAGAGAAGCTTTAATAAAAATGATACCGAGCATGTTAGTAGGTAGCATTAATATATGCAAATGCCATATCTAACTCAACCATTTTATGGATGGGATTACCAACATTCAGTGCTACCGAGATACAAGCTTGATTAAAAACCTATTATCATCCTCCTTAGCCTATAAAACGGTTTATTTTTTTTTCTTTTTTTTGTATATTGTCAATATGAAAAACTTTAGGATTTACAAGGCCTTGGGAGTCCTAAGCATCTTCTCTGGCTTTGCCCCCGATAAAAGCAGCTGAATTATTTCGTTGATAAGGTTACACGGTAAGTGAAAATAGAAAATTTATGAATATTAATACTTTGGTATATAGGTTTTTAATATCGGCTGGATTCAAACTGATAGAAGCTGAAAATTCGAAATATTTTGGAGATTACTATGATACTTTTGCAAACAGTATCATTGCACTCAGATTTAGTAGTTCAAAATCAATAATGTGTGTAGACGTATGCAATTTTAATAATGACGAATGGTTTGATTTAAGCTTGGTAAAAGCACTAATTCATGAAGAGGGCAACCTGATAGAAGTAACAACAGATAAAGAATATGTACAATTTCTACAGCAGTATCTCACTCAAATCTCCAATCTGTTCAATGATTCCAATTATCGATCTACTAAAAAAAATCTGAAATCTTTAGAAGAGAAACGGGTGCGTCAGATGTTTCCCACAATCAAACATTGACATTTAACCCTTCAAAATCATATAAAGCCTATATTGCTATCAGTATCCTACGATTACGTTCTTCGTATCTCGGTATTCGTTATCAAATAAATATGTATAGATGGGATAATGAATATGATATGGATTTTCAAGCCCATGAGGTGAGCCACCCGGGACAGTATTACTGAATAATATCAAGCGGAAGTGTTGTAAGATTGAGCGAATTTTACTCATCTGATTGAAATGTATAAGCCAGGGGGCTTAAGAAATAAAGCGCTGATTATACTAAATGCAGAGCTTCTTGGGAAGGTGTAAAGAATTCATTATCATTGTTTAATTCTAATAGAATCTGTGACCATTGCACAATTAATCGTTTTCATAGGCCACTGACTATAATTAAAGCTCTCATCACATGTTGTACCTTATTCTTTCAAAATTAATCAAGTCTGCTGATAGGTGTTTATGCAGAATTTTAATCCTTTCCTTATTCTTATTTGGAACATTTCAGGCTAGTGCTGTAGTCATCCGCGGAAAAGTTCTGAATCAAAATGGAAGGTCGAAAATTGATTATATGCAATATTCACTTTTGCAGAGTCGGTTCGACAGCATCCTGGTAAATAAAAACGGCACTTTCCATACGAATGTGTCAGAAAAATTTCAGTGTCAGTTGTTATTCAAACTAAGAGATCAGGTAGTTTCTATTTACGTCAAAGCTGGTGATACCGTCAATATCCTGGTAGATGGTAAGACCGATCGCTTGATTAAGATTTCAGGTCAGACAAAAATCTTAACAAAAAGGCTCAACTATGATATTGCTCATATTGTATCAAGCGAGAGGAGGAGAGATTCCATATTTAAATTTTCTATTGTGCCGCTAACCGATACGACTGAAAAGTATCAGCGCTGTGGAAAGCTTTTAGTAGCTGAGCTGCAATCTTTGAATGCAAACAGGCATATATTGGGATCTGAATTTACGAAGTATCTGGATGAACTGTATTTTGGTGTATTGAACCGGATGCAAGGAATAGGTCTGTCGCAATTTAGCAAACTTGATGATTTTCAGTACATGGGTCTGGTTGAAAAAAGCCATTATGAAGTCTTATCAAAAAAATTGGTTTTACAGTCTGAACAATATCGGTTTTTTCTATTTAACTATTTGAGACGGGGTCATAGAAGCAGTGATGATATTTATCACTCTAAATTTTCCAATGTAAAGCAGTTTGCGCCTTGGATCGAATACGATAGAAATAAGATTATACCGGCAGGTTTTGTACAGAACTGGTACACTGCCAAATCATTATTATTTTCTTTCCAACATTATGATACGGATGAAACTGAGAAAATCATGTATGAATATTTTTCCCATTCGAATGATAATGTTTTCAAACCATCAGTAATGAATTTTTGGTTAGATAATGTAAAGTTCAAAAGTGGAAGGCCTGCCCCAGCTATAAAATTAAGGGACAGCAACAATAATATTATTCAACTTTCGGACTTTAAAGGAAAGATTGTATATCTCAACTTTTGGGGGGTGCATTGCGGTCCTTGTCTGGTACAAATTGACAATTATTTAGGCCGTTTATCAGAACAGCTGAACTCAGATAAGTTTGTTATTATAAATATCTGTCTTGATGAAATCAGAGTGAATTGGCTTGATGCTGTGAAAAAGCACAAAGTCCCTGGTGTTAACTTGATCAGCTCCTTTGGAGACACTACTGCTAAAAACTATAATATTTCGTCAATACCCCATTATGTATTAATAAGTACTGATGGAACCATTATAGATTATAGTGCCCCACCTCCAGCTGAACTGAACTCGGATAACCGCATCCTAGGTGCTATTATCAAGTAGAGGTAAATCTTAGCCAGATCATAAGTCCAGTAGGTTGAATAGGGTTAGCGGATAATAGAGCATTCAAGGACACTCTAAATTCATCAAGTGTAGTTTCTTGCATCCCAGCTATCAGCTCTGATTTATTAGCTAATATCTGTGGATGATTGAGCTCTATTTGGAGAGCCTTCTAAATTCGAGTGCTCGATGCTTTTTACTCCAAATAGCACAAATTGAAGCAATGTTTGCAACAGCAAAAGGCGATTTTGAATCAAATTCCATTGCCCTATTGAAATGGAATAGCGCTTCTGTTAACTTATCTTCCTCAAAAAAGCTAAGAGCAACATTGATCTGACATTCACATTCGCTATAGTTTGGTTTAATAAATAAGACTTCTGGTTTGTCTTGTTTTTTACGTTGTTTTTCTTTTTGGAATTCGATACCGCGCAGCACCTGCAACAATTGAATTTCAAGATATGCTGTCCCTGAACATCGGCCCGAAGAGGGGGAACCTGAAAACTAATGTTATCCATTCTTTTATAATAAATCACAAAACCGCCATGCTCCCAGAATAATAACTTGATGATTTGCCGGGAGCGACTTACAAAAATTAACACATCACCCCCGGCAGGATCTCCCTGAAGTTCAGCACGAATAATGCCTGTAGCCCATTAAAACTTTTCCAGCCGTCGATGCAGTCGGGATACACAAATAATTTCTGGCGCTTGGTATCATGAGCCATGGCGTTTATTTGTCAAGGAGATAATATACTCTGGACTCACAAACTAATGGAGTTGCACGGTCAGCTCACCAGAACTGATGCTGACAAAAACTGGGATTGGTGTGGAGACTTTTGTTTTTGCTACCGGTTCAACCGATGGGGCAATAAATCTGCCTTCGGCCTTATATTTACTCTCACGTCGAAATTTAAGCCATGTATAGAAGGTGCCTACCGTCACAACATGTTCTTTACAAATTTGTGTTGGACTGACTTCTCCTTTACGAAACTCGTATTTTTCCCGCAATTCAATAATGACCTGCTTGCTGCGAAAGCGGATTGCTCTGCGCGATTTGTTTTTTTGATACTCCATCTTGAATATTTTTGTGGAGCTAAATTTATAAGCACGGCTGAATCATGCCAATATGCACTGTATTGGGAGCTTACCTCAAAGGCGCCTTTGTAAATGTGGATCTGTTGAAGGAGTAAAGCAATACTGAGTTTTTAACCCTACTCCCAGAAAGTCGAGGGGCCACTAATATGGTAACTAAACTGAAATAATTAATAAAAATCTTTAATAAAGCACAGTAGAACAATCCCGATGGTACCTCTCATCAGGATGCCATCACTGATTCTCATTAAAATTTATCCAGCTAAAATTACAATAAATCATTCACTTAAAAAGTTATCACCCCGATCTTAAGAATCATTTTCATCGCCTTTTTTTTCGAACGACCTCTTCTTACACGTAGCTTTACTTTATTTCTATATATCCTGTATGTCAATTGAATATTTGGGGCCAGGTCTTAAATAATACTCCGTTGGTTTATCAGTTGAGAAACATCTGACTAGGTCAAATGTCCCAATTGTTATGGCTGATAGCATTTTGGTTATTACAATACTTAGTAAAAGTATTAAGCTAAAATGTTGATAACTAATTTGTAGCTATTTGTGATAAATTCCCGTTTCTGATATTAGAAAGATAGATCAGCAGATTTGTAATCCTAATTTTGAGATATGAAGTTGCATATAGATTCTTTGTTTCATAAATTAGTTTAACCAATTATAAATCATTAAGTGTATGAGTACTTACAAATCATTTCCAATTTTCTTAGTTGCCGCATTCAGTTTAAATGTGGGCTGTACTAAAGATTCAGATCAAGTCGTTGCTTGTAATCAAATGTTAACTCCCGTCTACTTAAATTTTAAAGTAGTGAACAAAGTCACTTCTCAGGATCTTTTTTTCGCAGGCAATCCATTGTATAATATTAAAGATCTCTATTTTTTTAAAACGAAAGATATCACACAGAAGGATACAATTAGACCTACTGTGGAAAACGTTGGTGCTGCCAGGTATTTTAAGTTGACTATAGACAATACAAAATTGCAAGACACTTTGGTGATGAAAATAGCTAATTCTGCGGTTGATCAGCTTATAACGAACTTAAAAAGAACGGAAGACGTCTGTCCTATATTAGTATTAGATAAAATTCAATCTAACGGTATTCAGCTTACCACTGAGCAAGGAGTGTATACAATAAGAAAATAAATATCTATCACAAAATTCACAAGAAAATGAAAAAGCTCTCAGAAATTTTAAACCCCTCATCTCAGAGGTACTTTTACTATAATGGTACTAAAACCTATCTAAATAGTATACGCGAACAATTACTTATTACCTTCAAAAATGCTTTAACGCGTGAACTTAAAATGTCATTATTAAATGAGATTGATAAATCGAAATCTTTATTGTTAGACCAAGATATACCCCAAGCGGTTGATAGATATCTTCTTGTGACATTTGATGTTGGAGCTTCTATTAAATTATCAAGTCTGGTAACATTTGACCTGCCCGATATTGAATCAGTAAGTCCAGTATTTTCAAGTAATAAACTTATATCTCGTTTTGCATTTACAAATGAGATTTTTATTAATATTAAAGCCGGAATGAGTATCCCTACTTCTTTTTTTGAAAAGTATGGGATTGCTTATGGGGAACATTCTTTAGGCAATACTTTATTACTCACCGTAAAGCCGAATAATAATTTTGATACACTTGATGTAGCGAATGCATTGTATGAAAGTGGTTACTGTGAGTTTGCTGAGCCTAATTTTTTTAGAATCTTAAATAGCTATGCCTATTCACCTAATGATCCCTATTTTCCCTTCGAATGGCAAATTCCTACAATCGGTGCCAATGAGGCATGGTGTTGGACATCAGGACAAAACACATCAATTGGAATTATGGATGTAGGTATAAATACCAGTCATGAGGATCTAATAGGCAATTTTCAAGGATCTTATGATCCAACCGGCCAACCCTTAGGTGCGGATAGTCATGGAACTCTTTGTGCTGGTGCAGCCCTGGCTGTGGGTAATAATGGAATTGGTGTTGTTGGAATATCTTATTCTTCAAGACTATACCAACTTCGAATCGGATATAATCCTACCAATGATCCAAATAATCCTTCTTTTTATTCAACAGACGCATGGGTTGTGGGGGCACTAAATTATGCCATTACCAACAATATATCATGCGTTAGCTGTTCATTTTCTACAAGCCCAAGTAGTGCAGTTAATGCTGCGATAATTTCTTATACAACTTCAGCTAGAGGTGGTTTGGGAGGGGTAATGTTGGCTGCTACTGGAAACGATTCAACTAACATTGTTGCCTATCCTGCTTCACACCCAAACGTTCTTGCGGTTGGAGCATCAGATTTTAATGATCAAAGAGCAACCTTCTCTAACTATGGAGCTCAACAAGCTTTTCTAGCGCCGGGTGTATTTATTGCTACTACAAAATACAATGGCAGTTACGACACTTCCTTCAGTGGCACTTCAGCTGCTTGTCCTATAGCGGCTGGCGCAGCTGCATTAATACTATCAATATCACCTAACTTTACAAGGGCACAAGTTAGAAATGCCTTAAGTAGTAGCTGCTCAAAGGTAGGTGGTTATAGTTATTATACGCAAGCTGGAGACCCATATTCCCGTAGCGCTGAAGCAGGTTATGGAAGAATTGACATCAATAACTATTTCAAAGCTTTCTACTCCATTAGTGCGCCAGATTGGTTCTGTGGTTCGCAACAACAATACCAATTAACAAATCTTTTTGGTGGTATCAATGTTTCGTGGTCGTCTAGCAATCCAGACCTTACGATCAATAATGGTGGTTTATTGACTAATAATAGCGGACAACCAGGAAGAACAGTTTTGACGGCAACTTTATCCAACACATGTGTTGAGCCTCGAGAAAAAATTGTAGTTGTGGGATCATTCCCAGAAGAGGTTTGGGCTACTGTACAGGGGGATGATCCAATTTCTGTTCCTTGGGCGGCAGGTAATCAACCTAATCAGATTTTGCCGATTAAGAGTAATAGTGTGGGGCAATTTCCGCCTACTGCAGTTTATTTTGGCTATGCACCATTTATCGGGAAGTCTACGCTCAATCCTCCCAATCCCTCCACTTTCTGGTATGATAATCAAGGGTGGATATTAAGCGATAACGGTGTAACAAATTTGGAAGTGATATCGGCACCAGCTACATGGCAAACATATCCCTTCAGCGGCAGCAATACTATGTTTGTGATCACCAATGGTGATGCCTCAGGATTGCTTGTTGTTCGTTTGCAACTTCCCTGTGGCGCACAAGACGTCACTTTTTACATTCAGGGAACTTAGCTTTTACTTAAAATATTACTGGAGATGATCTATTCCTCTCCAGTACTCATGGCTTATGAAACAGGAGAGTAGCCAGAATCCGTTTATCTATTAAAGCTCATTAGTATACTTAATATGCCCCTCCTCATATGCTTTTGAAAGCACGCTATTAAATTTCAATCTTAAACACTTCAGGTCATTATTAATAACATCAATTTCTTCCGTCGCTCCTAACTTCATAGTGAGCTCACTGTGCAATACTTCCAGCAATGTAATATGTGCACTGATTTCACTACGGATCTCTTCTGCACGAACATCTGTTAAATCAGAAAGCTCACCATCTATGTATTTAAAATTATCAAACGCTTTCCCTTCAATTTGATACTGTAGGATGTCGGCTTTCTCTTCCGTGAATTCAAATCCAGCAGATTTGGCAAGTCTGACGGACGCTTCGAAATTCTCTTCAGTGAGCATATTTCGGTTAATCGTAATCTTCTGAAGCTCCCTATTGTCCTGAAACAAATGTGGCAGTATTACTGACCTCAAGGCTTGAGACAAGTAGCCTTTACCTCTATACTCTGGTAGTGAATACCAATGCAGATTAGATGGACCTGCATCATATACCAGCCCGATGTAGGGGCCAGATTCAAATTCCCTTATAAGGTAAAAGGTATACGAGCCATCTGGTACTTTTTTTTCTACCACTGCGCCCTTTCGTTCCGTCCAATGATGTGCAAGTTCCACATTTGCTAATAAAGGTCGATTGAACGTTAGCGATTGACTTTGGCCCCGGTTCAGGCTACTTAAAAGCTCTCCAAACGTACTCTCGTGCATTGTATTACTTTAATAGTTGTTTAAAAAATGTAAGCTGATTGGCTGGATACTTATGGTCGTCACATCTGGATAAAAGATTAAAAGCCTCTGAACGGTCCGTAACCATTGAAAAAGACCTTCTACCGTATTGGATGGCATCCATATTTAGCGTATAGAATGCCAAGTCTCCTGGATTAATCTGTTGAGAAAGCTCATATACTGATGCTTCTATCCCTTTATAAACAAAGCCAATCTTATAAACATTGTTGCCATCGGTTTTGGAAATATAGATCAGGTCGCAAATTTTAAGCTTGGAAAGCAGCTCGTACTGATTCCGATACAATGAGTTAAAATTGTAGTCAGGTAAGGCTTCTTGTTTAGGTTTATGAATTTTTTTCAAAATGGTTTTACCCATGTCTATATAGTACAACATAGTTCTTTGATCGGCAGTCATACACACTAAAGAAAACGCATCAGTTACATTTATCTGTTTCTCGTATGTTGGCAAGTCCTCGTTAATAACACTAGCACACACTGTCCTCTCCCAGTCCTTTAACTTAACGGTGAGTTTTTCCTCCAGCTTGAGTATTGCAGAAATACAATGGTCAATGATTGTGGGTTTTACCTTAGGTATATCAACATATAAAGAAATGCGTTGCAGTAGGAGCTTGGTTAGCCACTCTGCTTCTTCAGCGGTAAAACTTATATTTTTCATCATACTTTTTTTGATTTCAATTGAGCAACAAGATATCAATTACATCAGTTTGAATGATACAATATGACAGATTTTTTTTCAAAAGTCTGACTATGAAGTATGTAGTGGATAAAATAGTAGATTCCAATTGTGTGCTTAGTTGCTGCTCGTCATATTACATAAACCTGCGTCGTGTACCAGGCCGATACAGGGTAATTATTATGAGATGATGCAATCTAAAGACCACCACGCCTTCTAAAGGCGAAGTCACCAAATTTTTCTTCGGCTTCAGCAGATATCCAACCTCAAAAAAAGCGAAACTTCCATCTTCTTCTAGGAAACCATCGTAGTAACGTTCCACACCGAATTCACTATTTTCCTGAGGAGACACTAATTTACAAACCATTAAGCCCTGGAATTCTAAGTTTTGTTCAGCTTTGTCAGCACTGAAACATATATTGAAGCCCCTTGTGTAGTCCGATTTTATTGAAGGGTGACAAAAGCCATCTATGAATTGGTCAAGAAAAAACCTTTCATAAATAGCTATTGAAGAGCGATATAGATAATCTCTCTCAGGTGAAATAATCTTACAATATTCACTATATAAAAAACTGTATAAGATTGCTAATTTGGCGTTTTGTATCTCATCAAATTCCGGAAAATACGGAGTTACCTGCAATTGAGATAGCCGCATATGTCTTTTATTTTTGTAGACCATTAAAAAAAAGTGATCACCGTACATACATCCTGTCTCGTAGATAGCATTGGTGGGCTCATGACTTAGATATAACATTGAAGTGTTAGGTCTATTTAGTCGTCCATAAGTATTAATCAAATGAGGAGGTTTCAACCATTTCACTCGCCAAGACTATGAAAAAACCTACATCTGAAGAATTTTAATAAACATTGCATTCCTCTATCAATACGCAAGTAATATTCCTTTAATCGTTTAGTGAGGCAATAAATTTATTGCCTCAAACAGTGGGGGATCAGCTGGAGTCTGGACCAATATGAAAAGGACTTACCGAAAAACGCAATAACTAGCATTAGATGATTGCGGAATTAATCATCCAAACTTAGATTGTGTCTTTTACTACCACACTAAAATAGAAAAGACCAAAGTTCTAAATAGCCGGCTTGATGACCCTGATCTAAGGGCATATTTAGCAAGTAAAAATTAAAGCGAATATTTAGAACATCCCATGTACTAATCAATCGTATGGTTTTTGCTCAATTTTTGACGGCTGTAATTTGTAAATTTCCCTTTTTATTAAGAACTTTAACTATATGATGTTCATAGCAAAACCCACAAAAAAGGGAACTGGAGTTGCTTTATATGGAAGTGAAAATGATCTGATCTTACTGCACGAAGTTATTCATCATTTAGGTAATAGCGCTGAAATTGATACACAGTATCCCTATGGTAACTATCTTGTGATGATGAATTTCGCTTACGAAATTCGTAAGGCATACTCCGGACAACGATTATCAGCATTACCAAATGATCAGGAATTAGCAGGTTTGTTAGGGGCTCAGTTTGTTTGGACAGATATATTAATTTTTACCAATGCGTTGCGAAACGCTGCTGCGAGGTGTGTCACTTCTAAATCTTTACTTGCCACTCTCAATGATTTGGAATCAGCACTTCTTGATGCCTTGGAAGCTTATGATAAAATAGGAGCTGCTGATTTGGTACGATATGTCGGAAAACGGATCGCAACCGATGATCATGTGATTTTTCTACTGTATCAATCTCTACATATAGAATTTGTATCATTAGCTGGCGGCAAGAGCAGGTTCAGAAAAATATCTTCCCTGATGGATGATTACTTCGTCCTTAATTCTGCAGTACGGAAAAGCGTACTCAAGCAATTAGATAAAATTGCATCAGAAAATAACTGTGAACCCGAAGAACTTGAATTTGACTATTTTCCTGAAATTAAATGGTAATTTAATAATCTTGCTTAGGTTACTACTGTGATGATATTGCCGATCTATGCCCAATGATAGCTAACCCTGGTTAATGGCAGCCCCTATGAGAGTTTACAGATGCTTTGCTTTTCATCTTTTCATCTGCTTTCTAATTAAGGTAATCTGCCAATTGAGCTAAGAAAGTCCACTTGTACTCGCCTTTATGCGTTTTCATAAAACGCCAGTACGCTGCAGAAGCTTAACACGTACCAATAACTGCATTTACAGATTTTATGTCTAAAATATACATAAATTGGATAATTTAGATTTAACAATATTGTGTGAATTAAAAAATATTCGTTATATTTGGTTTATAGATCAAAGCCTATGTAAAAGGAAAGAACAAATAAATTTTCTAGTAATGCATTATTATTAGTCTCTCGTCATAAAACCGCTAAATTTTAACCACGAGTAGATAAGTGAAAATGCCCTATCCCGCTATTTTGTATATTTGCATATATAATCAGTAGGGAGGGGCTTCACTTCAGTCTTTTGTGGTTAGTCAGGCCGAAAGTCCTGATGGCTCTTAGCGGTGCCAGTGGCAAAAGCAGTGAAGTCCTTCCTTACTGATTTCCCTTCTTTAAAGAGACTCATTTCAAATTTTAACCAAATTAAAATGAGCACATCTCAAATCAACCCTCTACCCACAAAGCCAAATACCTCTACAGGTAAACTGGTCCTCATCCTTAAAAACTCCAGGTACACCTACGCCCAGTTTAAAACCTTCCACCAAACTGTAATCGGAATGCTGGAACATGGTGATCTCTCAAACCTGAATTATGCAGAGCAGAAAAACCTAAGCTTTTTCGTCAACATTTTGATATCGCTCCTTGCAACACCTACCGCTACTGATCTCATCAATAGCTCGCAGTTATTGGGCCAGCAGAGAAAATCAGCAGGCTTTAAGACTATCAAACTGAATCATTCTAAAGCAGATCAACTGATCTTACTGCACTGGATAAAACTGGTGGTTCAAAGGAAAGAGATGACTATAGAAACATTGCTGGATGAGTTCTTTGCCCTACAGCTGAATACCTCTTACAATTAATTAGTGGATGATGCTTACCTATAAATTACATACCAATAATAACATCAGCAAACCTCCTGATTGAACTGTAACAGAGCGGCCTGTAATTTAGGTTGGTTATATATTGTTCAAAGGCCGCTTTGTTTTCATTTATGCTCTTCTGCACCTTTTGCAACCTTTAATACCACACAAAATTTTCTAAACTAACATAAAAAAATGAAAGCAAAATATAGCTTAAGGGGATTGCTATGCTCAAATTTTTGGGGCCATAATAATGGTTTACCCTTAAAAAAGGCAATCCTGCTTTTAGCCTTTTCCCTGCTTACTAATATGCTGTTTGCACAACAAATGCATAAAATAGAAATCAGGGTTACTGCTATAACAGACAAAAAACCATTGGCTGGCGCCAATGTCAAAATAAATGCCAATACAGCAGATAATAGTACAGACCACAACGGTTATGTGCTCCTGAACACTACTGCTGCCAGAGGTACCATTACCATTACCTATATGGGTTATGAAAGCAGGCAAATAACCTACGCTGCAAATAACTATGGTCCCTTTGAGGTTGCAATGCAGCCTGCCGCCAATACCCTCGATGAAGTGACGGTATCAACTGGTTTCCAGACCCTGCCAAAAGAAAGGGTAACGGGATCTTTCAGTATAGTGGATAATGAGCTGTTTAACCGGTCTGTATCTACATCAGTACTCAGCAGATTAAACGGGGTAACCAGCGGACTGCTGTTTGACAAATCTGCAAATAATACTACAGGATTAACCATCAGGGGTAAAAGCACTATCTGGGCCAACAGCCAGCCATTGATTATCATCGATAATTTTCCATATGAGGGAGACATCAGCAATATAAATCCCAATGACGTAAATACCGTAACAGTGTTAAAAGATGCCGCGGCGGCCTCCATTTGGGGTACCCGCGCCGGTAATGGGGTTATTGTAATTACTACCAAACAGGGGAGGTACAATCAGCCCACCAGAGTAAGCCTCAACGCCAATATCAATATTGCTGCCGCGCCGGACCTTTTTTACGAGCCTAAAATATTACCTGCAGATTTTATTGGCATGGAGCAATACCTGTTTGAAAAGGGTAAATACACTGGGGCTATAAGTGATGGCACCACAGCACTTACTCCCGCTGTAGAATTGCTGTTAAAAGCTCAGCAGGGTACTATCACTAATGCTGAGCGCGATGCTGCCTTAACTGCGCTGGGCAAACATGATCTGCGGGATGATCTGGAAAGATATTACTACCGTGAAAGTTTGAACCAGCAATATGCTTTAAACATTAGCGGCGGATCTGCAAAGCAGCAGTATTATGTTTCTGGCGGATGGGATAAAAACCTGGCTAACCAGGTGGGTAACGGCTACAGCCGTATGTCTTTAAACCTGAACAATACGTACAGCTTAATTAATAATAGGTTGGAACTGAGTACAGGCATGCTGTATACCCAAACCAGTACTGAAAACAATGCCACGAGCCCTGAGTTTGGGCCCTCAGCAATTTATCCCTACGCCGCACTGGCAGATGAGACCGGTAATGCCTTGCCCATTGCTAAATACCGCACAGGTTTTCCTGGTGCCAAATCTAATACCGCTTTGTTGGACTGGACCTATCGCCCGCTGGATGAACTTGCCCTGGCAGACCGTACCACCAAAGGCAGGGACTATCAGCTAAATGTGGGATTAAAATATAGAATCAGTTCTGCATGGAATGCTCAGATCAGGTACCGGTATAGTTACGGCAGTACCGAAACACGCAACCATGATAGTCAGCAATCGTATTACGCCCGCAACCTGATTAACAGTTACACCAGGATAGATGCTACAACCGCTGCGGTAACCAGGCCCGTGCCATTGGGTGATATGCTTGCCTTGAACAATGGTAACTATACTGCGCAAAATATGCGTGCCCAGCTGGGTTATGATTCCGAATTTAGTACCCATCACCGCCTTAATGCCATTGCCGGTGCGGAAATTGCCGAAGTGCTGAGCCGTACCAACGCTTATCGTTTATATGGCTATGATCCTGACAGAGAAACCAGCTTGCCGGTAGATTATGTAACGGCTTTTCCTAATTATGTTTTTGGTAACGCTACGGTGATACCTAATGGCTTAAGCTTAGGGAAGCTGACTAACCGCACCCTTTCCTTTTTTGGAAATGCGGCCTACACTTACCTGAACAGATATATGCTTACCGCCTCTGCACGAAGTGATGGATCTAACCTTTTTGGCGTTCGGACCAATCAGAAATGGTCGCCCTTGTGGTCTGTTGGAACCGGCTGGAACATCAGCAAAGAACCCTTTTATCAAAGTACGTTACTACCGCTCTTGAAACTACGCGCTACCTATGGCTATAATGGCAATACAGATAAAAGCGTAACTGCGCTGCTGACCACACAAGTGGGAGCCACAAACCGATATGGCTCAATCACCTCGTCTGTATTGAACCCACCCAATCCGGATTTAACCTGGGAGCGTATAGGGCAGCTAAACTTTGGGCTGGACTATGGCTTTAAGAACAATCGCGTTTCCGGAACGGTAGAATACTATCATAAAAACGGGCAAGACCTGATTGGCGATGCAGTGTTGCCGCCTAGTTCTGGTTTTGTCAGCTATAGGGGCAATACCGCCAGTATTAAAGGGCAGGGGATAGATTTTACTCTCAATGCGAGCATTACAGAGCGTTTGCTGAAATGGAACATTTTTGCGCTGTTCTCTGCCAGTAAAACTTGGGTATACGATTACAAAAAGATGCCTAAAACAAATGCTGATTTTATAGCCGGCAGCAACCCTAAAATAGGGAGGGAGCTGAACGCTATATATGTATACAAATGGGCAGGGCTAGACCCACTGACTGGCGATCCGCAAGCGATGCTAAACGGACAAGCAAGTAAGGACTATTCTAAAATTGTTGCCAACACCAATGCAGATGATGTGGAGTATGTGGGCTCTGCCACTCCACGATACTTTGGATCATTGCTGAATAGTTTCTCTTACCGGGGTTTTTCGCTTTCAGTTAACCTGATCTATAAGTTGGGTTACGTTTTTAGGCGCAATTCAGTGAACTATGTTACGCTGTTTAATGGTTCCGGATCTGCCGGAAGTGCAGATTATGCAAAGCGCTGGCAGAAAGCAGGAGATGAGAGGTTTACTGTTGTGCCCTCTGCTATTTACCCCGCCAACAGTAACCGGGATAATGTATACCTCAGCTCCGGAACATTGATTGAAAAAGGAGATCATCTGCGCCTACAGAACGTACAGCTGAGTTATGATTTCAGCAAAAAAGGCTTTCCGGCCTTTCCCTTTCAGCATTTAAGGCTGTATGCATTTGCAGATAACCTGGGCATTTTATGGCGCGCAAACAAGAAGGGTATAGACCCGGATGCAAATATTTATCCTGCACCATTTAGTATTGCTGCGGGGCTAAAGATTGATTTTTAAGGTGGCTTGTGATAACTAAACAGGCATAGTTACAATTTAAACACGTGTACATATGAAATATACATTTATAATAGCGGCAGGATTGCTTATGGCATTAGGCTCCTGCACAAAGTACCTGGAAGCGGTACCAAATAGTGGATTAACAGTGCCCCGCACTGCGGCAGACTTTGAGCAGATTTTGGAAAACGAGGTGATGATACTGAACACCCCTGTGCTGGGGGAGTTTAGTGCAGATGATTTTTACATGCCTGATGCTGTACTGGCCTCGCAGAATGTACAGCTGAGAAACAGTTTTATCTGGGCAAAAGATATTTATGAGGGCGGTGCCGCCTCTGGCTGGGCCAATATGTATAACAAGATTTACAACGCCAACATTGTTTTAGAGGGTCTGGAAAGGCAAAGTGCACAAGGCGCAGTAGTGGCGAGGGCCAATGAAATTAAAAGCTGGGCATTGTTTTGCCGGGCGCAGGCCCTACATGATCTTGCTCAGGTTTTTGCCCAGCCTTATAAGCCACAAAGTGCTGAGCAGGATTTAGGCTTACCATTAAAGCTGAGTACTAATTTAACGGAATTTGCTACCCGAGCAACCGTAGCGCAAACTTATAACCAAATTGTAACAGACTTGCTTTCTTCCATACCAGAACTACCAGACAATATAACCAAAAGTCATCGTAACCGGCCTTGTAAAGCAGCAGGTTACGCG
>Ga0308164_10001020_pt1 | contig 36193 bp, 18 predicted proteins | sample PhyTR2_FD_201031 | JGI IMG/M metagenome (GOLD analysis project Ga0308164, IMG submission 201031) | Phyllosphere microbial communities from UC Gill Tract Community Farm, Albany, California, United States - DLSLT.R2 | ecosystem: Host-associated > Plants > Phyllosphere > Unclassified | place: USA... | reverse complement strand
CTGTGAAATATAAAGACTACTACCAGACCATGGGCGTTCCGCGCACCGCCAGTGCTGACGAGATCAAGCAGGCGTATCGCAAGCTGGCACGCAAATTTCACCCTGATGTCTCGAAGGATGCATCGGCGAAGGAGAAATTCCAGGCGATCGGCGAGGCCTATGCGGTCTTGAAAGATCCTGAAAAGCGCCTTGCTTACGATGCGCTTGGCAAGGCGCCGGAAGGCGCCGACGTTGCGCCGCCGCCCGGATGGCAGAACAATTTCAGTACTGCTGGGGCCGGCTTCGACGACGCCGACCTCGCCGATCTGTTCGCCGCGTTTGGACGTGGCGGGAGGGGTGGTCAAGCACGCCGGCCAGTGCCCGTCCGGGGCCAGGACGTGGATATTTCCGCGGACGTCACGCTCGAGCAGATTCACGGCGGCGGCGAGATTGAAGTACGTGCGAATCTGCCCGAGTCCGATGCCCGCGGTGTGCAACATCTGGTCAGCCGGACGTTTCGCATCACGATCCCAGCCGGCGCGGCCAGCGGTCAGCGGCTGCGCCTGGCAGGCAAGGGTGGTCCCGGCCACCATGGTGGTCAGCCCGGCGACCTGTACGTCGCGCTGGCATTGACGCCGCACCCGTTGTATCGCCTCAGCGGGCGCGATCTGTACATGGATCTGCCGCTTGCTCCGTGGGAGGCCGTGCTGGGCGCAGCGGTTCGGATTCCGACACTGGATGGCCACGTCGAACTGACTGTGAAGGCAGGATCCACAGCGGGCCAGCAACTGCGCCTGGCCAAGCGTGGCTTGCGCGGGCCAGATGGTGTTGCCGGTGCGCTTTACGCGGTCATCGTCATCAAGGTTCCATCGCAGGTCAGCGACGCCGAGCGCGCGCTGTATCAGCAACTGGCAGAGGCATCCAGGTTTCACGCTCGTGCCAACTTCGGCTAAGGAGATTTACTCATGTCCATGCAAGTGACTCATGCGGTCTGGCTGAACGATACGGCAGTGTGCTCGATTGATCATCTGGTTGAAGTATCCGGACTATCGTTGGATGACATCAGCAATCTGGTCGAGGATGGCGTGATGGCCCCAGCCGATGCATCGGATCCGGCGACCGGCTTCCATCTGGCGCACGTGCTGACTGCAAGACAGGCGCGCCGGCTGCGCGATGACTTTGAACTGGACCGCAACGGTCTTGCGCTGGCACTCACGCTGCTGCGCCGCATCGAGTCACTTGAACAGGCGTTACACATGGCGCAATTGGGTCATGGGTTTGTTTTGCCGGTGGCCGGGGATTTTGATGGGAAAGACTCGGGGCATAACTGAAATATGGCGCGGGTGTGCATCAAGATGCAGTCAGCCAAACAAAAAGTCAAACGCCGCATTCTTGGTAGTTTTGGGACGGTGTTGCATGCATCTCTATTCTTAGACCTCGGATATTTCACTAATTCTTGTTGCGTTCGCAAACTACCTTTCAGTGTTGCGCATACGCTGGCGACGAACGCAACACCTGTCGATTTCTCGCCTCGCTGTTGCGTAAAGCCGTCCCAGTCGTCGCGCCTGCTCACGAGATCCCATTGGCAGGGTATGACTTTTCGCGGCATAGCCGCAACTTCCCGTCTCTGCGGCGGTTCAAGGTGTTCCCAAGGCAACACAAGCATCGCCGGCCGCTTTTCCGAGGACGCCAGCAACGAGGCCTTGCTATGCTGGGAAAAGAGCCGGCACGGTTCTCCCTCTGAATCCTATTCAACCCATCCTATTCATAGGTTCGCATGGCCCAAGCCACCACGTTCCAGCCGAGGCAAATTCGCCACCTTCTCCGTGTCACATCAGCCATCAGTCGGCATCCAGAGCGTGATTGTCCGGTCCTCCTGCTGGGCCTGACTGCCCGAATGCGTGTTACCGAAATCGCAGAAATCGAGGTGGAAGACGTCCTGTTTCCATCCGGTGCGTTGCGCGAGGAAATTAGCCTGCGCGCAGCGATTACGAGGGGATGCCGGCAGCGCTGCATCTACTTGGCCCACGCTAAGGCCAGCGAGGCGCTAGATCGCTACCTGGGCTCTCGGGTAGCACAGCGCCTGCGCACCACTGCCGACCCCGGCCGATATCGAGGCCTGAAGCCGGCGAGCAAGCTGATCCTCACGCACAAGTGCTACAAGTTTCACCTCGATACCAATCGCCGCGTGAGCTGGACGGGCGGGCCAGTCGAATACCTCGCGTGCGACAGCCTGCAATCTCATGTGACGAAGCTGTACCGGGACGCCATTATTCGTAGAAGCTTGTCGCACAGCGGCCGGCGCACCATGGCGTTACAGCTGGTCGCGCAGGGCGCCTCTGTTGAAACCGTCCAGCTTCCCTCAGCCCACACTAAGCTGAATAACGTGCGTCCTTACCTTGCCGTTTCGCGACAAAGATTGAGCGATATGTTCGCCCAGTGCTATGATACTCATTGAGTATAGATAACGAAACTTTGAATGACTAGCAAACCGATCCCTCAGCAGGACTTTCTACGTGATGCGATGGTGGCTCTCGACATGACGCGGGACCAGTTCGCGGATCGCATCGGCACGTCACGGCGACGCCTCGACAACTGGCTTTTGCCCTCCGAATCTAAAGGCTTCCGTAAGATGGATGAGATGGCATGGAAGTTCACCCGCGAGATTTTGAGCAACACAAAGAAAAAAACTTGACTATACTCATTGCGTATATATCATAAGGGCTGTGGGTAAGGGCAATCTGTTCTGCCGAACGAAGGAAAATCGGGAATTTCCATAAGGGTGTGTCGCCGGTCCAATAGCCGCATTTAGGATAAAGGCGGTACTGTACCGCACTATCAACCTCGTTTAAAAGGAGTAGCAGATGGGAAGTACTAAGATTGAAGATGGAGAGTCCACACGGCGTTCCCTGGTGATTACTTCCGAAAGTGCATTGACGCCAGAGGAGTTGATTGACCAGGTCAACAATCACACCGACTGGACGGCCTCGCGAAGCCAGCATTTTGCTGTAGTGGTCGAAAAAGGCGAAGTACAGATTGAACTAAAACGCATGGGTGATCATGCTTTTAAAACTGTCAACGTGTCACCTCAGGATGATGAACATCGCCATGTGCCAGTTGAAAAGGATGCTCTTTCCGAGCTGGCTCCCGCACTAGAATCCTTGAATAAGACGGTGGCCTGGGTTTTGGCCGACAAGGACAAGATCACGACTAGCAAGTAAGCTAAAATTTTCTATGTTGCACCATTGCCGCCCTTGAGGTGGCTTTGGCACTGAAGGATTGGCCATTAGCCAGGTTGGATAGGAAAACGCGTGGGCAAACATTACGTTCCTCAGTTTTTACTTCGCGGGTTTACTCACGAAGGTAGGCTTCATGTTTTTGACAAGGCAAGGGCACAATGGTTTGGCAGCCAACCGAAGTCAGTTGCAAACGAACGAGATTTATGGCCGGATGAAGTAGAGACTTTCATAACTGAACAGGTCGAAGGACCAGCACGAGACGCCATAGAGCGACTACGTCAAAGGGAGTCACTGACCGAACACGATCGATCAGCTCTCGCACGGTACATTGCATTTCTTTGGAAACGGGTACCGGCCGGCCGCGACCGGTTCCTGAACAACATTCCGGGAGTCGCTGAAGCACTCCGACGCGAGCTTATCCCAAAGCTTGCGAACGAGGAACAACGAACAAAGGCAAACGCGTACATTGATAACCACATTGCCGAACCCTCAGCAGCACTTTGGCATGAGAGCATGAGAACCGAGTTCAAGCGAGATGTCGAAGGTACGATAGCAAGGATGTCGTGGGAGATTCTACATACCAAAGAGCCAAGTTACCTATCCTCTGACCATCCGGTATTCTTCTTCTCAACCGATGGCATTGGGCGCCCAACTTCGGAGCTGACCATCGCGTTTAGCAGTCGAGCGGCACTGATATGCCGTCACGGTGGAGGCAACACTCCGCGCCATACTGATGCCCAGCCGCGCCAAGTGCGAGAAGTCAATAGGCGTACTGTTTTCAATGCAACGCGCTTTATCTTCTCCGAAACACGCGAGTCGTGGATGACGGATTTCGTAAAAAAAGCTCACCGCCCGGCTCGCGGCGGGCTGGGTTGAAAGAGATAGGAAAACCGTTTGGCCGGTCGCCAGAAACAATGTATGGAGGAAGTGTGGTCAAAGAAATAAAAATCATTGCACGAGTGAGTTCGAACGAGAGTAGCCGTTGCAGCTTCTGCTCTCACCCAATTGATGGCACGTTGGACTTCGCGGCCGGCGTCAATCACTATCTGACGGCGCACGGATGCAAGCTGCTACATCTTGGCCAAGAAGATGTACCCGATGACCACCATAACCCCTGGGCGACGACGGTGGCTTTCCTAGGTGCTTAGGTAGCGGACCGACTGGAAAAAGATGAGAAACTATACTATCGCCGCGCTGCTAATCGGGGCCACCTTGGCGGGATGCAACCGTTCGCCTGGGGCGCTGGAAGGAACATGGAAGGCTGAGGGTTTAGTACCAATGACGATCACGTTTCGCCCTGGGGAAACCGAGGCAATGGGTGTGATTGAACGGGTCGACTACGCCACGAACGGGAACGTGGTTAAGGTGACCTACAAGGATGGGATGATGAAGGGCTCCGCAATCGCGTTCACAATCGTGGACCGGAACTTAGTGACCAATCCAATGTACACACTGCGCCGGATTCAGTAGTGGAAAACGATATGACGTATGGGACCAGCAGTGAGTTTGCATGCGATTAGGAACACCTTGCCGCCCATATCCAGTTTGCCATTGAGAGCATAGGGTGGCGGATCACGCAAAATGCAACCTTAAAAGGAGTCTTCCTCATAAGTACCTCACCGAATCAGCCTGCGACTCCAGTCGACCTCGGTCTCCATGGTCATAAACTGGAGTCATTCGTCGAAAAAATTACGGAATACAAAGGGCAGCTCGACGCGTCGTTGGTTGCGTTAGGCAAGGGCAATGCCACGCAGGCGCAGCAAGCATGGTTGCTTGAACAGGGATTAGTCAAAGAAAAAACGAGCGGGAAGGGCGTCACCACTGACACGTTCGCAGCTTGGGTTTTCGGTCCGTTCCGTAAAAGAGCGTCATATAAAGAGGATCGGCCGACGGCAGTGTTTCCTGGATGGGCGGCGATCGGATGGAACAGGAATTAGTATGCTAAGGTCAGCCTTGAGGATGCAGAGCTGATCAAAGCTTCTCTTGACAAGCGTACTGTCGATCCGTCTGAAAGCGATGGTTAGGCAACCTGGTTCAAGCCACTTCCAGTGATCGTCACTGGCGAAGTGAAACATCGGGCCGATTTGCATCGCCAACATAAACTCGATATGTTGGCTCGTGTCCGCATCGACACATTCCCGCGCGCAGAATTACTCGAACTCGTTCGTATCCATTGGGCAGACCACGAGTGGGCATTACGTTGCCTCGATGTAACCGCATTTGGATTGGGTGGGCCATCTCAAAGTAATTTGGTGTATTTGCCTTTGCCACAGCTTTCCGTTCCGTTTTTTCAAGCCTACGAAGTGCAAACCTGCTCACGCAAATGTTGGCCTTGGCAGGTTTCGCTCGGGCTAAGAGACGCACCGCTCGGCCTTAAGCTGCAGCCTAAAAAATGGCGTAGCTTAGTCCTATCAGGCGGCTATATATGAAAAAGAAAACAGTTGCGTCGGGCTATTGATCGAACGAGAAAAACTCATCGAGTGAGCCCAGCGCGTTATCCAGGGCGGAACTGCCTAGCAAATTGTCTGCATGCTGGTACAAGTACTCGATGCCGCGAAGCTTCTTGATGTGAGTCGAGTCAGCTAACTGAGCAGTCGAGAGCGTCGACCATGCTGTGGCCCAGTAACGCGGCATCCCAGTCGCGTCAACCAGAATCGGGCCTTGAAGGTCACGGGGGGCAAGAACGTCGGAGAGTTGAAAAAGCACTGAAAGCGATGCAGAAGTTGAGCAACAAGCAATTGTACCATTTAAGCGCATAATCTATATTATGTTAAATGCGCTATGTGTGTGGACAGCAGACAGGAAGCCGAACAGCAGAAATGCCTCCCTCTCGGTGCAATCTACGACGCAGTCCAGATCGCTGCAGAGGCATCATCTGCAGCCTTCACTGCCCGTGCCGCAGTGTGTGCACCCGTTGCTTCGTAGTTCCGTAACTTGTCGAGTTGCGCCCTGAGCCCGTCGGTGATGCACGCCTCCACCAGCGCCGCATCAGTGTACAAGCCGTAGAGATCAACCAGCCGGTAGAAGCCATCTGTCATCACCAGAATGCTGGCACCGTGTTCCAGCTCGACGTTTCGCATACGCGCTTGGAACGGCCCATTCGGATCGAGACACAGGATACCGGGCGCCTGCGCCATGTTTTGTGATTCCCGCCGAGCACGCAGCATTGGGAGCATCTGTTCGCGTCGACGTAACGGATCCTCGATACCGTCAGCCGTTAGTTTGGAAATCACATCCTGTAGAACAGCTTCCTGAGGATTCACGAATGGATCCAGATCGATACAAGGACCAGAGCCCGTGTACAACAGCGTCGTGCAGTCGCCAAGGCTGTACAGCGTCGCACGTGTCGACTCATCGTGATGCGAAATCCTTAACCAGGTCATCGCTGCGATTGGCCACGCGTGCACTGGAACGTCGTGACCGGCTGTCAGGTGCATAAACTGCTCTCGGACATCGGCAATTGCCATCCGGACGCATCCAGACTGATCCCGCCCTGGTATCAGCGTTCTTTCAAGTGCGCTGGCAAATGCATGGACAAACCATGCGACATCACCGTGGATGCCGTCGATGTAATCCCGTTCCGCCACGGATGAGCCACCGTCAATGACGACAATGTCGGCCACTCCAGCGGAAGTGAACAGCGCAACGTGGTCATCATTGCGTTGCAAAGCGACGTTGGCCCCGGCAGAGATATGCTCAATCTTCATCAGGAAAGGTAAATTTGATCATTATCGGGACTCTACCCTTATCACAAACAGGGGACAAGGAAATACCCTGACTACAAGATCTAACTCGACAATATATTCTCTAATGTCGATTGAGACTCCTTCATATGGTGTTGCCGCTAATGCTCTCTCCATTATCGCGGCGTCCCAGTTCCCACCCACTCTCCACGTTTGGGTCGCACCGGCCACTGCCGCTCGGAAGGAGGCAGTGCCAAGGATAAATCTGTAGCCGGCCTGCCAGGGCGAAAATGATGCAGCGCTTCTCGGTAACTGCGACCGCAACCCAAGCCAGTGGGGACGCGATGATAGCGCACTGCGCCGTTTCAGGCTCCTAGCAACGTTGCTAAGAAAATATCGGCGTTCAGGATCAACCGCGTGTTCCCCTTCGGTGTTTCTACGGATAGACTACGTACTGCCGACAGTCTCACATTCGATGTGGCTTGATCCAAGCGCATCGAAACTACATTCTTCGGATCAGCATCACCGACACTCGTGCAGTCTGGCCGATGTTGTGGCAAGCCACCTATACAGGGAAAACCGATGGCCTTCATCGCTCTGTCAATTCCGGGCATTCCGGAGTGTTATGTGTGCGGCCAGCGCTCCGTAGAGCTCGGCGACATCCTGGACATCGGCAGCAGATTGCGCGGTGCCTATGTTCTTCTCCGGAACATCGTCGGGTCCCGCAATCCGGCGCCCACCATGGGCGAGAAAGCGGCGCCCATCAACATCGCCTTCGCACTTTGGATCGGCGCCCTGCCCGTCACCCTGAAGGCGCGTCTCTGGCCCAGCTATGCGAAAGCCAGCGGGACGCTCGCTGACCCCGATCGCAAGCAACCGCAACGGCCAGACATGCGTCCCCGCGGCGGCTGACGAGTTCCTGACGCCCATGCTTCACCTATTGAACAAAGGAGACCAAGATGCCCGTGAATCATGACGACGAAATCCTGCCCGTGACGCCGGTCGACGTGGCGACGCCATTCGTACTCCAGCCAACGGCGCGGACCGCCTCGCTGTTTCCATCGATCCTGTATCCGACCCAGGGCGAATTAATCCAGCCGGGCAAGGCCGGCGAGCTGCGCGGCATGTACGGCGAAGTCGGCGCCCTCCTCTGGAAGCCTGAATGGTCTGCCTACCAGGGCAACCGTAATGGCAAGAAGCACTGGGGCGTTGATATTTACGGTCCGGTCGGTCAAGCCTTGGTCGCGGTCGTCGACGGTGAGCTCAGCTTCCGCGACCAGAACGGTGGATTGGGCTTGTATGCAGTGCTCTCGATCAGCGTCGCGGGTAAAACTTACGAATTCCACTACGGCCACCTCGGCGCACGCAATGGCGCGCCGCGCAGCGTACCGAAGGGCGAGACGATCGGCTATATCGGCTGCTCGGGCAATGCCGACTATGCCGGCACCTGCTCGTCCTCCCCGAATGGCCAAGGTCTGACTTCGAGCCATGTCCATTTCGCGTTGTTGCCGCCCGGAACCTCAGCAGCACCCAAGCGCGCCAATCCGCTCACTGTACTGGGGTGGACCCTGCACACGCCGGCCCGGCCGGCTTCGTTATAACGGAGGGCAAATGGACAAGCACCTCACTGTACCGACCGAATGCGACGTGATCATGGAAGGTGGCGTGACTTCCGGCGTCGTCTTCCCGTCTTTTATCGCGCGTCTTTCGACCCGCTTTGATTTTCGCTGTATCGGCGGTACCAGTGTCGGCGCTGTCGCGGCATCGGCAACGGCTGCTGCCCAGTTCTGGCGCAATGCCTGTCAAGCCCAAGGTGATCCGGCAGCGGCCGAACTGGGTTTCCAGCGCCTTGCCTGTCTGCCGGAAGAACTGTGCGAGCCCAGGAAAAACGGAAAGTCGACGCTGTATTCCCTGTTCCAGCCCTGCCCGGGCCTGCGCCGGCACTTCGCGATATTATCGTCGGTGCTCAATCGCACGAGCGCCGTGTCCAGGGTGACCGCAGGGGTTCGTTCAACGATTGTTCATTGCTGGGAAGCCCCCGCACTGGGCCTGCTCGGATGCCTGCTTGGCTACGCGCTCGGGCAGTTGTCGCTCATCGCGCTTGTCCTGATTTCGGCCCTCATGATCGTGCTGCTCGCCGTGATCCAGTTCGTGGTGACCGGTTACCTCGCGCTGTGCCGGAATAATTTCGGCATGTGTCCGGGGATGGGGAGCGATGCCGGGGAGCCGGCGTTGACGCAGTGGCTGCATGGGCTGATCCAGGCAATCGCCTATCAGTCGAAGACCCACCCGCCGTTGACCTTTGGCGAACTCGCGAACTCCTCGAAGTCCATCACCCTTGCATTCATGAGCACGGGCCTTGCGGAACGCCGTGCCCACCGCCTTCCGCACGACAGCGATGACCTGTTGTTTCGCCGTTCCCACCTGGCCCAGCTGTTTCCCGCGGATGTCGTGGATCATCTTTGTACACATGGGCGCCAGACAAGCACACGCAAGGCCACCCTCGAAGCGCTGCGGAAGGCCGACCCGCATTTCGGAACGGATCGGGCAGACGTCTTCTATCTGCCGCCGGAAGAGCAGTTGCCGGTCGTTTTTGCTGCACGCCTGAGCCTGAGTTTTCCCATCCTCCTGCAAGCGGTGCCGCTGTTTCGGCTACGCTACATCGAAGGCAATGGCATCGATGAAGGCTCTGTACGTCTAGCGCCGATCTGGTTTTCGGACGGCGGGCTATCGAGCAACTTCCCGATGCATTTCTTCGATGAGCTGCTGCCCGAGCGCCCTGCCTTCGGGGTTGCACTGGAAAACAGCCTGGCCGAAGGCGCGCCTGACTGCCAGCGCGTCAAGCTCCCGGACACGCACGCGCAGGGATTGGTCAGCAGTTACCTGTCCGTCGATAACCGGGCGGGCAAGCCGTCCCTGTTGAGTTTTATCATTGCCCTGTTGAACACCTCGCGTGCCTGGCGTGACGAAGCCTTGCAGCGTACTCCGGGATATCGCGACCGGATCGTGCGCATTCGCCACACGAAGAAGGAAGGTGGTCTCAACCTGAACATGCCCCATAGCGCCATCGAGGCCATGAGCAAGAGCGGCATCCTGGCGGCCGATAAGATCATCGAGCGCTTTGTCGGCTCCGACGGCAAGGGCGAAGGCTGGCTGAATCATCGCTGGGTCCGGGCACGCAGCACAACGGCAGTCCTGCAGGATACGATTGCGCCACTGGCCAGGACGTGGCGCAGCAACGCCCAGTCCCCCAGCTACCACGAGATGTGGGAGGGGGCCTTTCCCGGTCAGCCCACTTCCTACAAACTCGGTCCCGCCTCCCGGAAGGCAGGGCTCGTTTTCTGGGACGCTCTGGAGAAAGGGCTGGACCCGAGCGACATCCATGCCTTGACGGAAACGGTCCCGCGGCCCCGTCCAACCCTGGAAATCACGCCAAAGCTGGGCTGAGGAGGCACAATGCGTAAAATCGACCGTGCATTTGTTCCACGACCCGAACGCCTGAGAAGCACGAACCTGGCGACGCAGCTCGGCCAGCTCCGCGAACACTTCAGGCTCGAGCAGCAAGTACGCATGCGCCAGCGGGCGCCCTACGATCCCGACGTCCTTCTTCACGACGAGGTCATTCACGCGCTGGACGAGGTATTTGCGCGCAAATGCGCGTATTGCGAGCAGGTATTGGACCGGTCGTTTCGCAACGTCGGGCATTACCGGCCTGTCTCGAATGCCTCGTCCGCCAATGACCAGCCGGAGAGCCCCGATCATTACTCCTGGCTGGCCTATGACTGGAAGAATCTGCTGCTGATCTGCCCGGGCTGCAACCGGCACAAGCGCAACCTGTTTCCGGTACGGGGCGAACGCCGCGCCTTGCTGATGTCGACCTGGTCAGAAGCCGGCAAGGGAGAGGAAGCCCTGCTGCTCGATCCCTGTGCCGATGACCCGGTGGCGCACATCGGCTTTACGCTCCACGGGGAAACCTATCCACTCAGCGAACGGGGAATGACGACCATCGAGGTCCTTGGGCTCGATCGTCCCGAACTTCGCCATGCCCGCGCACAAGCGATCGGACTGGTCCTGACATCGCTAAAATCGTCCTCCGGCTCAGGGAAACGGGGCGACGGGGCAAACGGGGCGACTGTTTGCAACGAGTCCTCGCCGCATTACGGAGCGGTCTGGATTTTTCTGCTCGAACTGTGCAAACGCGCCAAGGCACCCAAACCGGTTCGCTATTTCCTGGCCCGGGCCCATATCGCCGCCGTGCTCGGTTATCTCGCGAGCGTGGACGCTGAAAACCTGCAGACGGCGCTGGACTCGATGCGCCACCCCCTACCGCTTGCCCTGCCGGCATCACAGCCACATCGGGCGACATTTCGCCACGAGGTGCGGGAACAAGCTCCGCTGGCGAGCATCACCATCCAGAACTTCAAGGGGATCCGCCAGCTCGAGATGACGTTGCCGCCGCCCGATTCCGAGCGTGCAAGCGCAACCATGCTGCTGGGCGAGAACTCGACCGGCAAAAGTTCGGTCCTCCAGGCTATCGCTATCCCGCTGATGAGCCAAGGGAATCTCAGCCGGCTGGGACTCAATGCGGAAGACTTCGTCAGCCGCGCGAAAGGGAGCTGGCAATTCGATCGCACCGGTGCACTGGCGGTCACGCTCAGGTTTGCCGACAAGAGTACCGTCCGCCTTTTATATTCGGAAGACAGCAATCGCTTCGTGGTGGAAGGAAGAAAAAAGGTCACGCTGCTTGCCTACGGTTCGCGGCGCATATTCCAGGCGAACGTGGCGGGAACCGCCAACCGCTCGCTGTTCAACCCGATGGCTGCCCTGCGCGACCCGAGCGCTTGGCTGCACCGCCTCGATGGCCAGCAGTTCGATGCGGTGGCACGCGCCATGCGCGCCATCCTGGCGCTGCGCCCGGATGACCGGATTTTTCGCAGCGAGGGCGTGGTATTGGTGCAGGCGCACGGGCGGACATCGCCGATCGAACATATGAGCGACGGCTACCGGTCGTTGTTCGGGATGGCCGCCGACATCATGCGCAATATGCTGGAGGATTCGCCCAACCTTGAATACGCGCGCGGTATCGTCCTGATCGATGAAATCGAAACCCACCTGCATCCGCGCTGGAAGCTGCGGGTGATGGCGGCGTTGCGCGAAGCGATGCCCCATGTACAGTACATCGCGACGACCCACGACCCCTTATGTTTGCGCGGCATGCGAAACGGCGAAGTTCAGCTCATGTACCGTACAGCGGATAGTGAAGTGGCCTTGCTGACGGACTTGCCGAATATCGAATTGCTGAGGATTGAGCAGATTCTCATCTCGGATTACTTTGGCCTGTTCAGCACTGCCGAGCCGGCCCAGGAGCGCATGCTCAACGAATTGTCCAGCCTGGTGCGAGGTAGCGACGCCGAGCTTTTGCCTTCACAGCGAACCCGGCGCGACTGGCTGCTCGAACAGTATGGCGGAATTCCGACCATCCGCGAGAGCCTCGACCGGCAGATCCTTGCGGAAGCCCTGACACGACATTTGCGTGCAGCTCCGGCGCGCGACATCGTCTATCAAGCGGGCATGCGCGAAGATGCCATCACCACCGTGATGGATGTACTCAAGCGAAACCTGCAATCATGAGATTCGTCGACCGGACGCGCATTGCACCGCCCGCGTCCCTCACCCATCCGGACGGCGCCGGGCTGAGGGAACTGGAAAGGGCACGGGACCATTACGCCACGCCCAATGCGGCAGCGTTCAGCTTCAAGGCATACAAGTCCAGCGACGTGATCGACGCGTTGGCCACGCTGTTCCACAGAAAATGCGCCTACTGCGAGAGCAGCTACGCGGCGATCCATCCGGTGGATGTCGAACACTACCGCCCGAAAGGCGCGGTATTTGACGACAAGGACCACCCGGGTTACTGGTGGCTGGCCGCGGAATGGACAAACCTGCTACCGTCCTGCATCGATTGCAATCGACGTCGTTACCAGGACCTATACCGCATCGAGGCAGAGGGCGGCGATGTGACCAACCTGCGGCACCTGGCCGGCAAGCAGGACATGTTTCCGATTGCGGGCAAGCGGCGCGCGGGATGCGTGGCCGATGCGCTCCCGGACGAGGACGCCTTGCTGATCGATCCCTGCCAGCGTGATCCGGCGGACCATCTCACATGGGCAACCGGTGACCCAGCAGTGCCCGGCCCGGCGCTCGCGGTCCCAAAACAGGTCGAAGGCGGCGACGACCGATATGCACACGCCAGTATCGACGTGTATGGCCTTAACCGTTCCGGCTTGGTCGACGCCAGGACAGACATACTGCGCCGGCTGGCATGCGACCTGGAAGGCCTGGAACGCATGGTCAGGTGTGCGACCTACATGCCCCCAGAGGCGCTGGCTGCCGAGCTACCCGGCATTGTCGCGACAGCAGAGCGCCTTGCTCAGTATGGTACGGGACCACACCCCTACTCGGCGTGCACTGGGCAGTTCATCAAGTCTCGGCTGAAGCACCTGCTCGTATCTTTGGAAACGCTCAAGCAGCAGTGCGGCCGGGCTGGACCAGTAGAGGAAAACGACCAATAAGGGTGCCAGGCGCCCCTTATCAAGAGGTCCGCTGGCGCCTTGATCCCGATGCGCCTCCTGATCTGCGATCGGATCGGCGCACCATTTCCGCCCCCGCCACCTGCGCGCGTCACCCGCTGCCTGCCGTTTTGATCGCACGGCACCGGCAGTCGTCGATGAGTCGGGCGGAACCCATGGGCAGTCCTTGCAATTCCACTGTTTTTGGACAAAAAGTTAACTGGTGTCTGGAGCGCGCTGACTGCGCTCATACCGGAATAAGCGCAAGGAGGCGCCAATCGTTCTGTCCGGTGAGTATTGCCGCAACCCGTCGCTTGCGTACGACAAGCCTTGCTTCAATATTAATTGTGGTGCATTGACTAAAAAGCTGCACCGCTGCACTATCGAATTAACGAAAAGACATGTCAAACAGTTTTTTTGATTGCCACCGCATTATTTGCTTAACCGCCAGTTCTTAGCTCGATCCTATAATATTCCCAAAAGGAATTGATATGCCCGGCTTTAACGAACGCGCAGTGCCAGCTTCCATCCACATCCCGTCTTCCTGGTCTCCCTACCTGCTGCGCAAGCGCCGCCACGCGCGCTAGCGGCCCCGTCATATCGCACGGCGTTCGACGCCAGTAGCGCTTTCTCCGCCCTACCCAATTGACCCGCGGCCCTCGCGCTTGCTGGTCAGAGGAGCCGTACGTGCCAAATTTCATCGCCATCCCGTTTGCCAGGACGCCCGGCTTTTATCTGATCGGTACCTTTTCGGGCACCCTTGGAAAAGTGCTCGAAGACGGCAGCCTGAGCGAAGCTTACGTCGACGTCACCGGCCTGGTCGGCCCGTGCAGCGCGAAGCCGGATGAGATGCCGCTCGACGCGTCCTGCAATTTCATGCTGGCGCGTCCCCTGCGTATCCCCGGCGCCCTGATCACGGCGGACCGCTTGAGTACCAGCAAAGAGATCAACGACCAGCTCGGTCTCGTCGCCGCCGAACTGCGCAAGCGTTTCGTGGCAACCGTCCAGGAAGCCATCCGGCGTGCGGCTTCCATGGCGGTCGATCTCAAGGTCGACGCGGCTTTCAAGCCAACGTTTCTTGGCATGACGCCTGCTGACGGCGCGTTCGCCAGTGCCTGCCTGCGTTTCGATATCTGGGAAGCAAACGCCGAGGTCGCGCCCGCCGAGTTCGCCGTAAAAAACGGCGCCGCGTTGGAATTCGGTGTCGGCATGACGATCATGATTGCCGGCGTGAAACGCGCCGCCTGGCTGATCGTGATGCTCAATGCCGGGCTCGATGCCAGGCTGCGTATCGATGCCGATGATCTTGGCGTGTCGTTTCCCAGTTTTGATCTCAGCGGCTTCGACCTCGCCCTGAACCTGCCGCCGCTCGACCTGGCCGATGGCCTGACGAACGCAGTCTCCTCGCTCAGGGAAATGATTCCTGATGCCGACGTTGAGGTCACCCATGTCAACGACGCCGCCGGCCCGCCCCGGCTGATATTGCGGACGCGCTCTGGCGCTCCCGGCATCGACTGGCTGGTGGTCAACGGTGACTATGTCGATGAACCGTTGACCACGACCGACAAGATCGCAATGTTCAAGGTCGTCACGAGCAGCGCCGCCGCCCCCGGCCTCAGCGTGGAAATCGCCGACCTGCGGCTGGGCGACGTGGCGGGGAAGGAGATTTTCGGTGGCGTTGTGGTGGCCAGGGCGGACCCCATCGAACTCCCGTCCGACGGGCTCGAACGGCTTGGCCCGTTCGAGGTCAGCTGGAAAACGATGACGCTCACGCCCTCACACGAAGGCAACAGCTTCGGTGGCGCGCCTTCCGTCAAGGGCGCCACCTTGCGCGCAGTGATGGAATTCACCGGCCTGACGCTACGCGTGACAGACGACCCCGAGGCCTTCCTCACCTTCGACGGCGCGGTCGACATCGACCCTTCCGGCGCTCGGCTTCTCAAGCTGTCGCTGGTCCAGCCCTATCCGCTGGTCCTGCTAGCCAGCGCCGCTGACGACATCGTGCGTGCCGGTGCCGGCGTCCTGCGTATCGTGGCCAGTCTGGCCGACATCGCTCAGGAAAGAGTTCAGAAGCTGCTCGGCATCCTCGGGAGCATGGCTGCCGCTCTTGGTCGCGCTGCGATCCTGATCGCGGAAAAGGCCGACGGTGCCCTGAACTCGCTGGGCGACATGCTGGCCAATGCGGTGGCCGGGGTCGGCGAAATGCTGGCTGAGCTGTTCAGTAAGCTGGCCGAGTTCATGCCCGCGGCCCCCGGAACGAACGACCTGGCGCTGGAAGTGCGCGTTGCCACTCGTCCGCTGGCGTTGCAGCAAATCCTGGTGACCTTGAAAAAGCCGCTGCCCAAACAGGCACGCGAGATGCTGGGCTTCAAGCTGTCCATTCCCGAGCGCTGGAAGGCGGGCCTGCTGCTCGACTTTGCCACCCAGCCAGGCGCTTACCTGGTACTCCATTGCGACCAGGACCCAGGCGTCGGCCAGCTCGATGTCGCCACCCTGTCCACCGACGTGTGGCTCGATCGTGCCGGGGCCGGCGGCAAGGTCGAAAGCCAGGCGCTGCGCGATGTTGACGGCAAGACCAGCGCACCGGAACCGCGCCAGCCCGGGGACCAGCCCCTGCTCAGCCTCGAACTCGCTCTGGCAACTGGTACCGGGGCCGCCACCACCATGCTGGTCCTGGCAGGACTGAACCGCGGCCAGAGCGTGTTCTTCCAGCGCCTGGCCGGGAATTCGATGGAGATTCCCATTCCCGGCCAGCTGGGCCTGCACGCGCGCAGCATCGACGGCCCGTTCCGGCTCGAACCCCTCTCGGACAACGATTTCAATCTTGACGTCAAACTGGCCACCGAGCGCATCCTGCCCCTGCTGGGCATGGGGGCATCGGGTGACAAGAAAAAGCAGCAGGGGGAAAAGGCCGACGGCTCCAGTTTCCTCGACAAGCTGCAGCAGTCGCTGGGGAACGTGGTGTGGGTCAAGGACAGCACAAGCAGTGGCAGCCTGGCCACGCGCGAGGTGAAAATCAATCTGCTGCTCGGACTGAAAGCGGCCGGCCTGGAAACCACGCTCGACCTGGAAGCCTTCCTTTCGCTCGATTCGCTGGCCATGCGCCTGGAAGCGTCGAATGTGTTCCCGATTGCTTCCGACCGGATCGAGGAAGAAGCCCTGGGCCTGGTGTGGGTCATCGAACAGGCGAACGAAGACGAGCGCCTGGCCAACACGAAAATCGACATGTTCTCGATTGGTTTTGCCGGCGGTCAGAGCGGATTCGAGCTCAACCGCGCCTTGACCGACGCCGACACCAAAGGCAAGGCCCGCATGCGACTGCGCTTCAATGGCTTATCGTCCGACGGCCAAGGCTTGGTGTTCGAGGTCGACACTTTCAGGATCGGCCCCGGCGGGCTCGATCTGGTGGCGAGGGTGGCCGACAATCCGGTGCGCCTGAACGGCATCGATGTTCCCTTCCACTTCACCGAGGGCAAGCTGGAAATCAAGGGCGGGCGCCTGGTCAGCGCCACGGTCGCCGGACGCGGCGCGCTGCCGCCGGACCTGATCGGGGAAGCCGACTGCACGGTCGCGCTGACCTTCGGCGAAGTGCCTGGCGAAGGCATCGTTCTTCAGGCAGGCAAGGTGGAACTGGACAAAAAGAACGATCCCATCATCTGCCACGCGGCGCGCTTCACGCTCACCATCAGCGACCTCGACATTGCATTCGTGAAGGATGGCGGCTATCACTTCTACTATCTCGTGACAGGGGCGCTGCGCTTTTCGCCCAAAGAGGGCGAATTTGAAAACGGTCTGCTGCAGTATCTCGACGGTGTCGAAATGAACCTGGAACGCACGCCGCTGTCGGCCGATCCGCGGGTGCTGGTCAAGCACATCTCGTTCCAGAAGACGCTCAATCCAAAGAAAAGCTTCAACCTGTTCAACCTGTTCACCTTTGAATTGCGCGGCTTCGGCTACCACCCCGCATCGCCCAAGTTCGATGGTTCGCCAGCGGTCAACATATCGGGCCAGATCAAGTTTGTGGAGATCGGCGACGTGATGGCGCCGTCGATCGATTTCCACGGCCTGTGGATCGCGCCGCCCCGGGAACACGAATCACTGCCGCGTATCAAGGCGGACGGCCTCGGCATCGACCTGAACCTGAAAGGCGCGATCCGGGTGCGCGGCACCGTCATCGCGGTTGACGCCGACACCCCGACGGTGGAAGGAAGCGAGCTGGCGCCCGATGGCTACAAAACCTACGGCTTCCTGGGACGGGGCGAATTCGACATTCCCGGCTGGGGCTCCATGGGCGCCAGCCTTGGCTTTCTGGAATTGGAACACCCGGACCGTCCGGGCGAGCGTCGCAAGTCCTTCTATTTCTACGCCGAGAAAAAGAAACTGGCCATTGAAATTCCCACGCCCGCATGGAATTTCTACTTGCGGGAAGCCGGCTTTGGCCTGGGCTTTCGCTACACGCTGGACGCCATCGCTGCCGCCGACAAGGCCACCTCGATTCCAAAGCTGATCAACGCGCTGGACGAAGTGTCGAAGACCGCGGGCGATCTGCACAAGTTCTCGGCCTGGAAGCCGGAACCGGAAAGCGACCGCGTCACCCTGGCCCTGAAAAGCGCGATCCAGGCTTATCCGGCCGCCAAGACCTGGGACGAGGAAGCGGAAAAGCAGGCGCAAAACCCCTTCATGTTCGACTTGGTAGCGGCAATCCGCTCCGACTTCACGCTGTTCATGGGCTTGCGCGGCTGGGTAGGCACCAATTACATCGACTACCTCAACGACAAGGATGGACTGCGCTCGAAGCCGGGCCTGCGCGGCTACCTGTACATTTCGGCTCCGCAACAGCGCCTGCTGGCACGGATGATCGGCGACAGCAAGGGGTATATCGGTGACCGTATCCCTGCCCTGGCCGAGGGGGCGCCGCTGCGCAAGGCCCTGCAGTCGGTCGACTGGTCGGCCACCCTGTTCATCAAGCCGGGCCTCTTCCACTACGAACTGGGCTGGCCGAACCAATTGGCGGCACGCCTGTTCGACGAAGAAAACATGCGCGTGACTGTTCGCGGCGGCATGATTTTCCGCGCCGCCGAGGATGGCCTGCTGTGGGGCTACAACATCGAGGCCGACGCCTATTTCCGCTTTGGCGGCTCGGTCCAGAGCGGCCCGGTCGGGGTCTGCGCCGAAGCCACCCTCACTGCCAGCTTGCTGGCGCGCGTGATCTGCTACCTGTCGTGGCGTCTCGCCGGCTCGCTCATCTACGGCCTGATCGCGCTCGATGCCAGGCTGATGGTCAATTTCCGCGCGTGGATGGAAATCGACCTCGGGATCAAGAAGTTCACCATTCGCATTGGCTTCTCCGCAACACTGCAATTCTCGGCCGCGATCGAACTCGCCCTGTCGCCGGAGGGAATCGGCGCCCGCGTCGATGCGCGCGTGGCGGTGTCGGTGTTCGGCGCTACCCTGTCGGTCTCGGTCGGCTTCGTGCTGGGCAGCGGCAAGCTCGATGAAGCGCGCGCCCGTGTTCAGCGCTTCCTGGCCATGTCGATCACGGCCGAGGAACCGGATGCCGCGCCCGCCGCGCTGAACCAGAGCGGCGACGTGCGCATGCAACAGGACGCGCAGCATGCTCAGGCTGCCGCCGCTGCCCCCGCGCCGGCTGAGGTAAGCACGCCCGGCCCTGGCGGTATGACCCTGCCCGCCTCGCAAACGCGCGTAAAATTCGGCACCGCGGTGCGCGAAACGGCATTCTGGTGCGTTCTGCACCAAGCCGCCGTGTTCGATGACGCGCTCATCCCGGAAGGCTATGGCTACGCGCTGCTGCTGCCGCGCGAAGCACGCCTGAGCCAGCGCCCGGGCGACCCCGGACCGGACGCCTATCTGAACGCCTTCTACGCCCCGGCCTGCTTTTTCATGCCCGGTTCGGGCAAGCGCGACCCGGCCCAGCCCGCCCATTACCTGTACCTGCCCGCAGACGTCACAAACGAGCAGCGCGATGCACTGAACCGACTCAAGCGCTGCGACCCCACTGCCGCGCGCAACTTCGTTCCGTTCGATCTCGAAAAAAATCAGTGGCAGCCAATTGCGGCGCAGTGGAACAGCCCGGTCGAGACCGAAGACGGCTCCGCCGACCTGACCCTGGCCCTGGTGTTTGACGAATGCTATCTGTCCGACACCGAGTGGCGTGCCGGCATCGATGGCGCACCGCCATACCGCCGCACCACGGCCTGGGCCGAAGTGCCCGCGCGCATCCACGCCCGGGCCACGCGGGCCGCCAGCGGTACCGAGCAAGAGCGCAATGCCGAGCGCGACAGCATCCAGCGTGCCTGCGCCGCCCAGGCGGCCGCCAACCCTGTGGTCGAGGGCGCCCATCAGGCGCGCTCGTCGGTGCTGTCGATGTTCGCCGACCAGTTTGTCAACCTGGCCAAAAACGGCGTGCCGCCGACACGGTTTGCCCATGTCACCGACCTCGGTCTGGTGTTCTACGGCAAATTGGAAGACCTTGAACAACTGGCCGCGTTAAAGGTCATCAAGAACGACCTGCTGGGACCGCGGCCTGAACATGGCGGCATGGGCGACGTGACCGTGCTCAATCCGCTTCAGAGCTGGTTCGTCACCGACGACCCGGTACTGGCCAGCGACCGCAGCACCAGGGGGTACGAAGGCATCAAGCTGGGCTGGGATCTGTCCACTGCTTTCGCCACACCCGACGCACCCGGTTCGCAGGCCGATCCAGAGCACTTCCTGCACCACTACGAGATCGTGCGCACGGTCGAGGGCCTTGAATTTACCCCGCGTGTCGTTGAGGTCAAGGCCGCGGCCACACTCGGCGGGCGCAACGCCGATGGCATGGTCACGCTGCTGGCACCCGAATGGCAGTTCACCGACGACCTGGCCGACCTCGACCCCGACCTGCGGCGCGCACTGCTGCCCACCAAGGATGATGACGCCGCCTTCGAGGCCGCGCTCGGCTGGTCCCTGCTGGTGGGCGAACAGAAAACCCTGTCAATCAGCTACACCGTCACGCCAGTGGACATTGCCGGCTCGCGCGGCATGCCGAAGTCCTTCCTGGTCGATGTGGAACAGCCCTCGCCGAACCTGCGTCCGGCCCAGGCCGAGCTGCGTTTCATGGTGCACCACCTTGGTAGTATCGATGGCGGCACCCACCACAGTGGCACCATGCCGGCCGGCGCGCTGGGCGTGCTGCTGGCAGTGGGCGACCACGCGCCGCTCGCCACGGCAAACGGCAAAATCACGCGCCGCTACCGCCTGATCGCCGACCCCGACAACATCAGCCCGTCCGGCCATTACGGCACCGACGGCCTCTCGGAGCGGCGCCCGGGACTAGCGTCCATGGCCTTGCAAGGCGCGGACGAACGGATCTGGGAGATCGCCGGTGGGCAATTCGTTTCAGCACTCAAGCCCGGTGGCACCGTGCGCGACGACAATCCGGTGCACCAGATCGAATCGGACGAAGAGACCCTGCGCACTTATCCGGCCTGGTGCCGCCTGGCCGGTTCGAGCGGGATCGATGCGGTCGACAAGGCGGTTCCGCTGAATGCGCCGCAGGCGGTCGAGCCCAAAGACCTGGTCGGTTTCCTTGAAAGCCTGTGGCGGCGCGACGGTGCCAGTGCCGGCGCCCGCATCGCCACCCGCTTCTGGCTCCAGACCGTGCACTTGGTCGAGGGCACTCACGACAACAAAAAAACCTACGAGGTCATCAGGATCTCGCAACGCGTGCCGGTCAATATCGAAGTCGTCGTCGCACCGCAGGCGGGCTGCCAGCAAGGCCTGATGCGCCCGGAGGCCTTCGAGTGGCCGGTGCATCTGGAACTGCCGCCGCACGGACCCGGCCAGGTGCGTGCAAGCAGCGGCTTCGCGCGTTTTCGGGCGCCTCGGGCTGAGGACAGCCTGAAGACTTTCCTGGAAAAGGGTGGCAAGGCCGCCTGCGCGCTGGTGCGCGACCCCGAGCGCCGGATCCTGACCGAGATCAGCTTCGATGCCCAGCCGGCGTTTGCCGATACACCCGGACCGACCGTGGACCCCGTCCATGCCAGCAGCATCGCCGGCTTCGATTTGCACGAGATCGACCTCGACGACCTCGCCGCGCTCGACACCAACATCGAGCTGGAGTTCGAAACCAGCGCCACTACCTGGGACCGGGCGCGGCGGGTGGCGCGCATCGAACGCGTACCGCCGTCCATGGCGCGCCTGCTGCCCGAGTCGAACCAGGACTGGTCGGGCTGGCATGCCCACTACCCGAGCGAAACCTGGCGCCTGCAGCACCGTGCTGACGGCCGCAGGGGCCAGGCCCAGCCGCGCCGCGCCGCATGGTACTCGGCGGCCGAGTCGAGCGCGCTGTTCGCGGCCCGGGTGCCGCGCCGGCGCCTGTTCCCTACCGCCTCCGAAGCGGCGGTGGCCGACCTGCTGCGCTTCGGCATTCCCCAGCGGCTGGTGCTGACGCTGATATGGACCGTGGCCGATGATGCCGACGACCGGCTCAAGACACTGGCCGCCACGCTGAAGGCGAATGCCACCTTGCAGTGCGACCATCTTGGTTTTGGCAGCCCGCAGGTGCCGCGCCTGGCGCTGACCGCCACTGCAGCCAATGGCGCCATGGAACTGCGGATCACCAATGGCGACCCGTTCGACGCAGCGCGCCTGCGCGCCGCCCTGATGGGCGTATGCTGGGATCCTGGCACAGGTCTGGATGCGTTCCAGGAAAGGGCCCTGGCCGCAGGCGAAGGCATCCGCTGCGCGCTGAAGGTGGTAGGCCGGCCCGCTGTGCCGAACAAGCCGGACCTGGTAACTGGAACCGTGCTTCAGCCACTGGTGCTGTCGTCCTTCCTGCACCCGATCCTGGAAGAAGTGTTTGGCGAGCTCGAATACAGTTCCCACCACGACCGTCTGTATCGGCGCTATGTGGTATCGGTGCAGCCGGTGCAGCCGCTGGAAGTGACGACGATGGCCGCATTCCTGGCCGACAGCAATCCCGAAACCGATCCGTACGGCTGGGGCGTGCTGCAGCAACTGGGCCTGTCCGGCACAGTCAAGCTGTACGATCGCGACCTCGACCGCTTCCTCGACGCCGGCGAACTGCTAACGCGGATCGAGCCCGTACTGCAGGCCGCCATGACGCGCTACCTGGGCCGTTTCCCCGATGCGCAAAATAATGCGCGCTTCTACGGCCAACCCATGGTCGAGATCTTGATGCGGCCCGGTCAGGACCGGCGCGCAGGTCCGTTTGAAGCGGTGCTGTCCAGCGCCGGGCTTGAGACAGAAGCGGGCGACCTCAACCTGGCTGACGAGGCACTTGCGATTGCCCAGATCTCGCTGCGCCCGGCGCCGGCGCCGGCGCGCCATTACCTGACGCTGTCGCTGGAATGGAAGGCCGGCTTCTGGCCCCACAAACTCATGCCTGATGGAATGGCTACCCGTACCCTGCTCGGGTATGAGGTCGAGTTCAGTGCGGGCGCGGTGCCGTGCGACCTTATTTCCCTGCAAGAAGGCGGCGTGCGCGAACTGATCGCCGAAAACGTGCGCTTTCCACTGAGCGCGTTTCCCAAGGGAGTGGTGCGGGGCGCCCGCGCGCCCCTGGAATACTTGCTGCGCACCCCCGACGGCGACCAGGTGCCAGGCGTGGGACTGGTGGCACGGGTACGCACGGTGAGCAGCGATACCTGCAAGGCGACCGAAGCACTCGTGTCTTTCGAGGATCTCAAGGAAATGGCGGTCAAACCGACGGGCAAGGATGTTAAGTTTCCCGCCACCCCATTCAAATGTGGGATCACATTCAATCCTGTCAGCAGTCCAGCCAATGAGAAGCCCGCCAATCTGGATCATGCTGGGCCTACACCGTGGGAACGCTTTCCCGCCCTGACTTCCGACACTTGGGCCGAGGCCCTGGCCGCCAGCAACGGCGCGGCGGCAGGCGCCTTGCAGTCGCTGCGCGAGAATTTGCGCTACGTCGCACCGGCGCTGGTCTGGCCCGGCCCGGGCTGGGTGGGCCAGGTGTCACTGGCCGACGTCAAGCAGGTAGCCGCAGCCTATGTGCCGTGGTGGCAGCGCTTCCTCGATCATGCGGCCGCCCCAGGTCGACCGGCCGGCACCGTGCACTTCGCGCTCGCCGCGCCGATCCGGGCCAATCCACTGAGACTTGCGGCCGATGCCAATGGCCAGCTTGCGCTGTCGTTCCTGCATGCCGACCGCTGGGCCCACGCACGGGTGTATGCGGTGCGGCCGACGCCGCGCTACGAAAACCTGGCGCTAGGCGCCGGCTACTACAAAACGCAGAGCGAGAGCGAGCAGTTGGTGACGGAGGCATTGCGCGAAGGGCCAACGCTGCGCAACGCGCTCGGTTACGCGTTGGCCGTGTCACCCCGTACCGAACGCATCGAGCCGCCCGTCATCCTCGGCTCGCAGCTGGTACAAGGCGAGCGGTCCGAGTGGGAACTGGTGGTGGCCCGCCACGGTGAGGAAGCGCTGGCCTTCTCCAACCGCTCGCTGTTCGCGCGTCTCGGCACCGAAGGGACGGCGCTCAGCTTCATCCGCGAATACCGCGATCCGCAATGGCCTGACAAGCTGTTGCAACTGGCCCAACCGCAGGGGGCGCTCAATTGCATCATGTACCCGGAACGACATGCCGATCTGGCCGCTACGGCTCCGGGCATGGCGGCCAGCATTGGCGACGATGCCCTGTCCCGGCTGGCGCACCAGTACCCGTCACTGTGGAAAGGCGCCGACATCTGGCGCATTGCCCAACTGCCGGCTCACTACCGGGTCGCCGCACTGGCGGTGGCGCGCGCCGGTCTGGTGGTGTCGCGGGTGGTCTCCGCGGTACAGGATGCGACGCCGCGGCGGCCGTTGGCGCTCACGCTGCGCGTGCCGGCTCCGGAGCGGGAGCAGGAAACGGTCGCTCTGCTGGACAAGCCCGTGCTGGCGATTTCTCGTCCCGCGGCGGGCGCCAGCGCCGAGATTCAAGTCGAGGGCCTGCGCATGGTGTCGCACGCCGACCTGAGCGAAACGCAATCTCACTCCTGGTTCACCGGCGAGGAAGCTGACATAGCATGGCTGCCCGATCCGAACGTGCGCTACACCGTACTGCGGCGCGGATCGCTGGGTGAGGGACGCAGCTTCGAAGATGAAGATGCCCAGGTCAGTCTCATTTCCCGGCCCCTGGGCGACGATGCCACCGATTTCGAGCCGGTCGTGCTGGCGCTGCGCGGATCCCGTTTTGTGGCTCCCGCCGGCAAGGCCCTCCAGTCCGCAGTGACCTGGGCTTCCGCCGCAAGCGCACGCCACTTCTACCTGAGCTTCCCCTTGCCGCTGGCGCCGGCCGACGAGCAAACGCTGCGCCTGGCCGGCAGCCTGGCGGGGACGGATGCGCAAGCCGACAGCTTCAACCTGGCGGCGGCCAATTTCGCCCGCATCCGTACCAGGGTAACGCTGGCATACCGACCGATGGAGGACGCGCCGGCCCAACCGGACGCGGTGCAATGGCTCGGGGCGCGCGCCATTGCCCTGCGCGAGCACGCAAAGAAGCTGGCCGACCTCGGGCGTGACCGGCTCCAGGTAGCCATCGATGCGCTTGCCGCGCTGGCGGACGGGCTGGAAAGAGAGGCGCAAGCCATTGCCGCTGGCGATTGGCCTCCAACCGACCGCCTGGACCGGGTACGAGTCACCGTAGTCATGATGGAGCCGGAGCCGCTCGATGCGCTCGGCGACGATACGCCATTTAACCTGACCGTCAGCGTAACGCGCGGCGAGCGCGTGCTGCTGGTCCGCGATGTGCCGGTCAACAGCGAGGCCGACAAGGTGTTCGAGGATGGTCATCCTGTTGCCATCCAGGGCGGCAAGCTGTGGACAGCCTGCCGCGAGCGCTTGCTTGGCGGCGGACGGCAGATGGTCATCCGCGCGGTCGATACCCGCAACGAGGTAGGCACGAAGGTGGTAAACGGCACGGCAACGTGGATCGCGCCGGGCGAGATGGAGGGCGCACTCTCCCTTCCGGTATGGACCACGTGGGCAGACTGAGGAGACGGACATGGACATGGACAAGATCATCGATGATCTGGCGAAGAGGCCGGACCTGCTGCGCAATGTGAGCCTGGCCGGCCCCATGGTGGGCGACGGCACGCATTCGTGGCCCATGTGGATTTTGCATGCCGGCGCGCCCAGCTTCGGCGCCCAGAACGCGGTCGATGCCAAAGGCAAGAAAAACGGCACCGTGGCCGACCACGTGCATCCGGTTCGGGTCCTTGCCATCGACCCATCCGGTAGCGGCGCACCACCGGCCATGCGTCCGCGCCTGTTCGACCTGCATTTGGTGGTAGGCGCCCAGAACGAGCGCTACCGTCAGCCCGAAGTGGCCGCCGACAATAACGAAGATCCGGACGGCCTGCTGTTCGGCTGGACCCGCAGCGCGCGTTCGCTGCCGGCCAATTTCGGGCACAGCCTGCGCACCGCCCCCGAAGGGAGTGACGCTTCGGACGGCGCGGCGCCGTTCGTTCACGTGGTGGCCGAGTTGCTGCCGGACGGCTGGCCGAGGCCCGACAAGGTCGCGCCGGATCCTGAACATCAAGGCGATCGTGTGATCCCGCTGGCGCCCCTGCGCCTGGTGACCGGCCGCGTCGGCTTGCGAGTCAATCCGCAAGCACGCGACGCCCGTTGGCTGGTGCGCATGGGACTGGTCGGCGTGGACAGCGCAAGCAAGGACTGGCACACCTGGCCGGTCGTCTGGCTGGTGCCGGATGGGATTGAGTTCGACGCCAGGCTGCCCTTCCCGGGCCGTCCGGCGCTGAGCGGCAGGATCTTGCTGCGCCCCGAACCAGGGGATGGCCATGGCGCTTTCCGGGCGCACCTGCTGGCACCGGCTGATCACAAGGCCTGGGCCGATGCCTGGAATGCCATCGTGCCGGCTGCCGGCGACGCCGGCGAGCGACTGGCGGGGCTCAAGTTCTCGGCGCGGCGCGACAGGAAGCTGCCCGGCTTTTCCTGGCCGGTAGCGATTGACGGCAGCGGCCGCGAGCCTATGGCGCTGCCGGAGCGTGCAGTCGAAGTTGACGGTAACGATTGTGCCGTCTCGCTGGTCAGCCCACCGGTGATGGGCGCCATCGATAGCGTTGCGGCGCTGCTCCCGGCACGGCTGCACGCGTCGGAAGGCCAGGCGGGGTTAGCAGGCAAGATCCTGTTCACGCTGGCCGACGGCGCCGCTCCCAAGTCGAGCTTTGCACTGCGCTGCCGGTGCGCAGCCGGCACATTCACGCTCGAAAACATGGCGCAGGAAAAGCTTAGCCTGGACATTGAACTGGTAAGGCTGTCGCGCTCACTGCGCGATGCCTACGGACTCCCGACGCCGCCGCCAGTCCCGGCCAGGAACGACCCCGGTCCGCTCGGCCGTGAATTTGGCCGTCCCCTGATTCCTGCTTTCGTGGCCCTTGAAAATGGCTGGCTCCAGCTGACCGTGCCCAACCTGGGCCCGCTCGACCGCACCAACGACCTGGCGTTTGCAACGATTGCCCGCACTCAACCGCGCAATGTGCTGGGCGGCTTTCTGCGCGTGCGCCACCCGGGCATGGCCGGCGCCGTGCAATCGGGCCACTATCCTGCGGCGGGCGCGCCGCGCCAGATGGCCGCCCCCTGGAGCGTGACGGTCGAGCAGGCCGGCGCTGTGGCGGGCACGGTGGTACTCACGCCAGGCAGCGGCGCAAGTGCCGCCACGCTCGAATCGGCCACCTTCGTGCTGCATGACCCGGTGCTGTCCACCCGTGGCATGCTGTGGCTGTCGGCCGACCGACCGGACACACAGGAAGCGCTGCCACGGCTAGGGGCCGGCCCTGGCGCCTTCATTGATGTGCTGATGCAAAGCCCGCAAACCGTGGGTCCGGAGCGCAGCGCGCTCACCGCCAGCGTCGACGGCCTGTCGATTTCAGTGGAGGTAAAGGGGATGCATGGGCAGGCCGCGCTGGGCTGGACGTCGATGGCGCTCGGCTTTGGTGTCGACAACCTGCGCTGGGTCAAGCAGGTTCTGAAACCACAGGAAGCACGTGTTGCGCTCAAGGCCGCAGGCGACTGCGTGATCGATGACTTCACTCTTTCGCCCAAGCCCGAACAATACCAGGCCCCCTTACCCGCCGTCGCCTGGCTGCGCCATCCCACCGTGCCGCTTGCGGCAGCGATGCCGATGACCCGTGCCGGCGCAGGTTCCGCCCACCCCCTCGAGAGCCGCGACCTGATCCCGTTCGCCTTGCGCCCCGGCGGTGCCCTCCCCACCAGCGGCACGCTGCCACTGGCGCTGCTGGCCATGTCGCACCACGCGCCCCTGCTGGCGCTGCAGCAGGTGGACGGCACCGTCTTCAGCCTGAACTCGCTGCCATGCTGGCCCGAACCGACCGGCAGGATCGAATGCTCTAAGCTGTACGAGCGCGGCATTGCCTTTGCAATGGCCGCCGTGCCCGGCGCCGAGCTGCGGGTGATCAACAGTGGCGGCACGGCGCCCGGTTACGGAAAGATCAGTTTCGAGGCGGCGTTGCGCTACGATCTACCGCTGCTGGACGAAGCCTTTGCTACAGCTACGCTGCCGCCGCCGGACGCCCCGGCTTCCAATCCGGAGCCGCCTTCCGATGCCAGCGTGCCGACCACGCTCGACTGGCCCCTGCTTGCCGCCTTCTGGAAGGACCAGGAACGCAAGCAGCAAAACAGCCGCGTGGTCGACAGTTACCTGAGCGGCTTCGGCGCGGTGGATACGACGCTCGACGTCAAGGTCGAGACCCTGGTGCGCCAACTGGCGTGGAAAACCACCTGGCAGCTCGACACGCGCCCGGTCGCGGGCCAGCCCACCTACGGCGCACTGCACCTGGCCGGAGCCGCCCCGATCAGTGGCAATAGTGCGCTGACCGGCTACGACGGCTGGTTCTTGCCCGACCTGCGGCGCAGTGAACTGAACCCGGCCCTGGCGTCGACGCCGGGCGCAGTGCGGGTGCGCGGCTTCAGCCCGGGTACCTTGAATGCCAATGACATGGAACTGGACAATGCCCTGACGGGCGCGGCCCGCGCCGTCCACACGGCCAACAAGCGGCTGATCGAGCGCGCGGTCACGGTTGGCGGTGCCGGAACCGGCAGGCGCCTGCTGTCGCTCGCGGCGCCTCTGGAGTTCCAGATCAACGGCAGCGTGTTTCAGTTCTGGTTCAAGGATGTGCTGTTCACGCACGACAAAGCGGAGTTGAAGGACGATCCCGCCGCGCCGCTGGCGTTTGACGCCCTGGAGGACGACAACAAGCTGGCCGTGGGCGGTTTCGAGTGGCGCCTTGGCGCGGCAGGGCTTGACCACGCGGCCCTGACGCTGCTGCTGGGCCGCAGCGAGATTCCATTTTTCGGCTTCCGCCTGGAGCCGCTGCGCCTGCTGGCGCTTACCGTCAAGGACGATGACCTTGAAACGACAGCCCTGCTATGCCGTCTGACCCTGTCGCCGCGCATCGATAGCGGCAACCTGGTCCGGTTGACACTGACCAGGAAGGGAGCGGGCCAGCCCATTGTCGCAGGCTTCACCCTGGCCCGCGCCGGACAGCCGCTGCACTTTGCCCTGATGGCGCACGACAAGGATGATAAAAATAACGCCCTTCGCCGCGTGCTGATCACTGCCGACTTCACTGGCAGCACCGGTTTCGCCCTCGCCGCCAGCGCCTGTGCCATCGATGTGGCAGGCGTCATGGTGGAGCTGGGCAAGGCCAGCATCGCCCCGGCAGCCGACGTAGCCGGCGCGTGTCAGGTTGCCATCATGGCCACGCCGTCCGCTGCGCCTGAATCCACATCGCGCCTGCGCATTGCAAAGGCCGAAGTCAAGGCTGGCTACCGGATCGACGGTGCCGGTGCCAGCCTGCGCCTGACCGATCTTGCTCCGGAGCTCACATGGACGCGCACCATCGAATTGTTCTCCCAGGAACAGCAGGCGTTGAGCTTCGGACTGGACGGTGCGGCCAAACTCACCCTGCTGGGCATTGACAGTGCTGGAGCGCGCCCGACTGTGGAAGAAGCCAATGGCGCGCTGTCGGGACGTATGGCAGGCAGCTTTGCCGTTGGTGGCGGCACGGCGGCATTCGAGGCGGCCTGGGTGGTACGCCTCGGCAAGCCCACGCGCGCCAACGGCACCGTCGACCTGGTGGCGGGCCGCTGCGAAGGCGTACTGGAACAGGACCAGAGTTGCTACATCGCAGGAGCGGACAGCCTGTTCGGTCCCGGCATCAAGATTCAGGGCGGGCGCCTGGAGTTTCAGGTCAGTGCCGAGAAAGACAGCCCGTGGCACGGCGCGGCGGTGGTGAGCGCGCAGATCGACGCCCATAGCGACATTGCCTGGCCGGCACTGTCGGTGGCAACCGATCAGCCGGTGCCCCTTCCCATGACCAACGCCAAGCCGCGCACCGGGCGCGTACTGATCAGCAAGGGCGCCGGGGCAAGCGCCAAACACCACGTGCGCTGGACTTTGGCTGGGCATAGCTTGCCGCTCGAACTGGCGGAGGCCGTGATGCAGCGTGACTCGAGCGTCGTGTGGGTGGTTCCTGCAATGGCACGCCACAGCCTGATACGCGGCGCCACCAACGTCAGCTGGACCGGGGTCGAATCGCTGGCCGTGGGCCGGCCTGCGGGTCTGATTCCCCATCCATCCGCAAGCCATGCCAGTGAGCCGCTGCTGTTTGCCGCGCGCTACAAGCGCAATATCACCGGCGGCACCTTTGGCAACGACGAACCGGGCATGCTGCGGGCCGGTGTGGGCGGCGCGGCCACGGTGCTGCAGGGTGCTCTCGGTGGCGCCCTGCGCAAGCTTTACTGGGCCGGCACGCCGGCCGACAATGAGCAGCGCAACCGGCTGATGCTGGGCGGTGGGTACCTTGGTCTGCTGACGCTGGCGCCGGCGACCGAGACCGCGCCGCTGCTGCGCCTGCCGCTGCTGGCCGGCAGCGGCGTGGCCCTGGCGCAGGATCAATTTGACAGCGGCGGCATCGAGCTGGCCTGGAACGACGGCGCGGCAGCGCGCGCGGTGTCGCTCAGCCGTCCCACTGCGCCCTCCCCTGCCAACGCTTCGTACGAGGCACTGGCTGCAGCACTGCTGGCCGGCTCCCTGGTGCATGCGGGTGCCAGCGCCGGCGATGCGCAGCTGGCGGGTTCGCTGCTGGTAGAGCAAAGCTTCGACTATCGCCCGAACGGTGGCCCGGTCACGCTCGCCTGCGGGGTGTTCTTTGCGGCGGCGGCGGTTTCGGTCGACGCCGTGCTGAACCTGCCGGCGGACCCGAAGCACACCGTGACGTCACTGTCGCTGGTGGCTGCCAGCCTGGTTCGGGGCGATGCAAGGCCGCTGTCGCTGGCGGCTTCGGTCGCCATGGGCGACGTGGAGCCGACTATTCCACCAGCGCCTGACAGAGCGTGCCTGTACGTGCTGGGCGCTACTCTGCGCCACGCCCGCTGGCATGGCAGTGCATCCGGCGCCGAGCTGCCGGACGCCATGGTGGCCTATCTGCGAGCGCTGGCCGCCACCATCGATGCCGATCCGGTTGCATTCATGCTGGTGCAGGCCGGCGCCGCCGTCGGCCGGCGCTACCTGACCGGCGCCATCGCTTCGCTGGCACTCGACAGCGGCTCTGCGCGCGCCGCGGGCAACAACGGGTTTGCCGATGGCGGCCGGGGCCTGCCCGCTGCGCCCGCATCCGATGCCCTGCGCTGGCTGGCGCCCGCGCTGGAAGGTCCCGCGCGCCCGATTCGCGACGCCAGACAGCCCGGCGGTCCGGGCTCGGCGTGGACTGGCTCGGGTCTGGCCGGCCTGGCGCGCGATTTGTCGCTACCCACCTCGGCGACGGCGCGGATGAAGCTCGCCGGCAACGTCGGCGCCGCGCCGGTAGTGTGGCTGTCGCAGACCCAGGTACCGGTGTACCTCCCGCTGCAATTGAAGGGCTTGCAGGGGGTGCCTGTGGCCTGGCTGCAGAATGCCCCGCCGCTGGTGCGGCTGCCGACGGACGCCGATCTTTCGACGGCAGTGCGCGACAGCGCGCCACGTGGCGCCGCCGAAGCAGCTGGCGACGTGCAATCGTTCATGCCGGCATGGCTGGGCGCGGCGGCAGTGGGCGAACGGGCCGGGATCATGACCGTGCGCCGCGTGCGCCTGCTGACCCGGCTCGACGCGCCCGCCGCCGCCGCCATCGATGCCTACGATGCCATGCACCCGCGCTTTGGCGCGCCGGCCCAGGCCGGATCATCATTCGCGCGCAAACTGCGCACCCCGCGCCCGGGTCCGCTGCCGGTCAACGTCGGCGACCCGGCGCGCGACCGCCGTGTACAGGCGTCGGCCGCGCGCCCGCTGGTACCCGCCAGCGCGGTGCTTGGTTCAGCCGACCTGGTGCAGGGCGGGCGCGGCGCGTTCGAGGGCACCGCGAAGGATCGCGGTGACAAGTTCCTTAGTTGGGCCATCGAAGTCGTGGCCAGCCCGGAGACGGCAAGCGTGGTCAGCGAGCGCTGGGACGGCTCGCTGCGGCTGGTGTGCCGCATCGACGTGCGCTTCGAGCTGGCCGAACGGCCGAAACCAGTGGCGACGCCAGCCGCCTTTCTTGCGACGGTACTCAAGCTCGAGAGCAATGCGAGCAGCGCGCGCCTCAAAATTGGCGAACACGTCATCGACTACCGCTGGCTGCTGCCTGAACCCCATGCCAAGCTGGTGGATTGGCGCAAAGACGAGTCCGCCGGGATCGTCACGCATAGTGCCAGCGTGATCCTGACGCTCGATCCGCGCCAGTTGCCGGCGCATCAGCAGACGCCAGCTGTGTTAGACGCGATCAGTTTGGCCCTATCCGGCTCGGTCACGCTGCCGCCGGTGGAGCTGCAATGGACCGTCAAGCCTGGCTCTGCGCGTGCCCTCGTGCCGCTTGGCACAGAGGCGATTGCCCTCGATGCCGCCGCCCGGCACGAAGGGCGCCTGATCGAGGGGGATGCCGAGCGTGCGCCCTTGACGCTGCGCATGCCGCTGTATCTGGCGCTGTCCACACGCGGCGCGCTGCCCATGATGCCGGCCACCATGGTGTTCAGCGACCCGGCCTACAACCGCGACCTGGCCGGGCCACCCGCGACAGATGGCGCGCCACTGGCCGCAACCGGTGGCGACCAGCAACGTGGCGCGCTGCGCATGATCCTGGCGGCGGACCGCGCCCGCGTCAACACCCGTGGCGTGATCACGCTGATGCTCGACATCGCCTACGAAAAACGGCTGGACGAGCTGGCGCAGGCGGCCGCGGAAAAAGCTGGCGTCGGCCCCGGCGGCGACCTGGAAGCAGCAAGTGCTACCGCAGCGGGCCGTCTGACGCTGCGACTGGTGCCGGTCGCCGGCAAATCACGGGATCTGAAATTGTCAAGCACGGCAGGAGCCAGCGCCCTTGTCATGAAACCTGGCACGGTCTATGAGTTGCCGCTTGCCGTGCTGCTGGAAGACGACGGTACCCCGGCGCGGCTGCGGGCCGGTGATGTGCTGCAGCTGATGGCGACGCTGACAGGCGTCAAGCAGAACGCTGTGACGCTCGAGATGCGGCTGTTCGACAGCAAGACCGGCGTACTGACGCCGGCGCTCATCCAGCTGCCGCCGCCGAAGATCTGCATGCTGACGCTAACCCTGACCCAAGAGGCGGTGGTTGAACCACCGCCGGCGCTCTACTTCGCCCTGCAGCGCAGCTTGAATTCGGCAAACCAATGGCGCATGAGCATGCCGCTGCACGCCCAGTCACCATTACCACGCCGCGTCAATCTGTTGGAACCGGCACGCGGCTTTCGCACCGGCATGATGACCCGCAGCGCCGACTTTGTATGGTATCTGAGCAGTCCAGTAACCATGCTGGCAGAACAGTCGCTGGCCATCCACAAGAGCGACCGCAACGGGCAAGGATATTGGCCGGAAAAGGAACAGGAATTTCTGACGCCCGAAAACCGAAACCTGAAACCTTACGAGCCACCAAAACTGTGACATGGACGAAATGAGAAAAGACAAAATTGTTACGGTTCCGGACCATCATAACTGGTTGATCTCGAATGGCCGCGAGCAAGTGGTGCACGCGTAGCGATGCGTGTGCCAGGATACTGTGCCGTTCGCACGTACATAACGGCGCGAAGGTCATTCTTCCCTACCGTGATTACGGAGGGGCCCATGCACGCCGGAAGTGATTGATATCAGGTTGGACGCCGCAGCGCGCGCAGACCTGTGGCACGGCGCTATGTTCCGAGTTGCTCAATACCGGCCCGCGATCCTTCGGAGCATGGCCGTTGAGCCACCAGCAAACCGTGCGCCCAACGAGTTTTTTCGGAATACGCTTTTCCACTGGACAGAAAAGCCGGCTCTTCGCGGGCCGCCTTCGGTGTAATTACTTCGATTTCCCGCCTTTGGTCGTGGTGCTGCCTCCGCCTTGCTTGTTCGACTCCGCTATCTGCTTTCCCCGGTTGCCCTGAACCTGGTCATATTGCCTGTTCGTGCCGGGCGTGCCCTTGTTCGCGTTATCCATATTGGATGAATTGTCTTGTGGTGCAATTTTGTTCGACATGATGACCTCCAGTTGATTGACATACCAAAACCAGATGTGGAACTCCGGCTCCAGTGAACTTACCACCTCTCTGGCTTCTGCCGCGCACCAAAGATACCCCAGCCCCACGGGAGCTGCTACCCTACTGTCGCTGATCGCTGATCGCTGATCGCCTGTCTGCATCCACACGCTGCATCCTTTTCCGGGGATGCAGCAATCCGCCCATCGCCTCGAACTGCGCACGGCACGCGGGCGGGAATTTGCGCGTAATTGATGACTGCGTGACAATGCCCAAACACTGATTGATCACTCAAAGGAACATCATGAACATCACCGTCCAAAATACTGTCCCCGCAACCACCCGCATCACGCTCGTCGGCGAAATGCACGATGGCAGCTTTGCTGCCGAGATCATGGCCGAGACCGCTGTTCCGTACACTCCTTATTGGGACAATCTGCTCGAACAGCGAATCGTCTATATCCAGCCGGATGATGAGCAGCTCGGGGCGATCATCACCGCGTTGAACGAACGGCGTCTGACACTCGACGAATTACAGAATTACGGTAGCGCCGAAGGCGGCACCTCCTCCATTCCGGTATAAGCGGGGAGCAGGCGCACAAAGGGGGCAGTGCCCCCTGTTATCTTGCACTGCCCAAGGTCGATCCAAACCGCCCCCGCTCTTGGTAGCCTGCCTGATCAGAATTGTCATGGCCGGAGTTGTTGGCGTTAGCGTTTTATTTTTGGCTTCTTGTTTCTGTTGGTTAGTTACCTTTTAAAAGAGAAGACCACGTCTTCTTTCACAGTCAATTAATTCCCCGGTCACCATTCGAACGCAGAATCTCGTCATGCCGCTCGTGGTCGGTCTTGTGCAGATAGGCCGCCGTCGTCGCGATGTTCGCGTGCCCTGCTGTATCTTGCAGCGTCTTGAGTTGCACGCCACTGTTCGCATGATTGGTCAGCATACTGTGGCGCAGCCAGTGTGGTGACGCCAGGCGCAGCGTCGACGCGCTGTCGCCATCCCCTTTCGCCGCCGCATCATCCGCTGCGAGCTGGAAGATCGCCTTGAGCGCTTCGGACGCGGCCTCGTCGGTGATTCCTACATACTCTTTTGTACGGCTCGACAGCACCAGAGGCATGCGATCTCCCCTGCTCGTCTGCTCCAGCAGACCGAACGCGCGCCGGTAGTCGCGATAGGCGCCGACCGTAGCCGGGGGCGCCGGCAGACGGCGCGGCTTGTTGCCCTTGCCCAGCACGTCGAGCCACCAGCGCCCGTCGCCCTCGCTGTAGACGGCGCCCATGTTCGCGCTGACGATTTCGTTCAGGCGCGCGCCGGTCTGCGCGAACGCGATCAGCAGGAAGCGGTCACGCGCGCGTTGACGCGCGGTCGCTTCAGTATCCCCAGGCCGTGCTTCGGCCGCGGCCAGCGCATAGGCAATCGCGGCCGGACTCAGATAGCGGGTGATGCGGCTCGCGTGTGCAGCGCGGACATTGCGCACGAGCCGTGCAGGATTGCGGCGCAGGTAGCCGGTTTGCTCGGCAAACGTCAGCACGCCCTTGATCGCAATCATCGCCTGGCGGCGGCTGGTATCGGACAGTGGACCCGTGAACGGCCGATAACGCGGGTCGTTGCGTGGCCATTTGGTGGTGCTGATCCACGCGGGCGGCGGCTGCCGGATGAATTCCTTGTACAGATTGAGGTCGCCGACGTTCAGTTGCTGGAATGTCTTGCCTGCTTCTTCGCGGCACCAGGTCAGGAAGCGGTACAGCTCTTTCTGCAGATTGGCGACCGACTTGGGACTGAGCTCCCCATGAGAGATGTATTCGCGCGCCAGTTCGGCATCGCTCGTCGCCGAAGTGACGGGCTCATCGTACATGCTGGAAAAGCTGCCCGCACCGAGCCGGCTTGCGGCCGCGCGATCAGGGTCGGCTGGTGGCAGTGGGTCGAGATTGATCGGTACGAACACAGGCATGAGCACGAATGAAGATAACTGTATGGATATACAGTATAGCATCGTGCCGCGGGGCTTCGTAAGGTCTGATGGCCAAAGTTTCGCTAAATTACCCATGAAGGGCGCTCTCGTCCTACAGCGCCATGCCCTGCGCGCCGATACGTGTCCGCCCTGCCCTGCACGACAATGGATCATCCATTTTACGAAGGGGACTACCATGAACAGCAACGCACCCGCATCGACGA
>Ga0308164_10001018_pt1 | contig 36209 bp, 29 predicted proteins | sample PhyTR2_FD_201031 | JGI IMG/M metagenome (GOLD analysis project Ga0308164, IMG submission 201031) | Phyllosphere microbial communities from UC Gill Tract Community Farm, Albany, California, United States - DLSLT.R2 | ecosystem: Host-associated > Plants > Phyllosphere > Unclassified | place: USA... | reverse complement strand
GACTGGCCGGCGCGGTTCGCCGATCTGGGCGTGGTCGAGCAGACGAGCTGGGTCGCGCAGGAGACCGATCGCCGCGACATGAAGTTCACGACCGACGGGCATCTCGCCTTCTGGCAGGCAGCGGCGGTCGATCCGGTGCTGGCGGGGATGTTCCGCGCGGCGCTGCTCCGCGTCGACGGGGTGCCCGCCGCCTTCTCGTTCGACATCGACACGGGGGCGCTGATCTACGCGATCGCCAACAGCTACGATCCGCGTTTCGCCAAGCATTCGCCGGGCAAGCTGCTCTACTGGCGCAACCTGGTCGCGGCGATGGCGCGCGGCGCGACCAGGGTCGACTGGGGCGCGGGCGACAGCGGCTACAAACGGGTGATCGGCGCGGCGGAGGGCGCACCGATCCGCGACTGGCTGTTGCTCAGGCCCGGGCTGCCCGCGATTGCGGGTCGCGCGCTGGCCGGCTGGTGGCGGCGCAGCGGCGGGCGCTAGTCGCGAATATAGCGGAAATACCAGACCTTAGAGATAAATGTGGCATAATAGATTGATTTATAATCGGAAAATCGTAGATTTGGAGCTGTGAAATTCTGCAGGGTAATCACCCGGTAATCACCAATCCGAGAGTGTCGCTGAATCTTGGTAGCGCGTCATTGCCACCGAGGGGGAGGCCCGAACCAAATTGTTTCCGCGGCGCCAATGCGGTTCGGAACGGATCATATTGAGGGAACGCGCGCGTCACAGTTCATCAAACCGCAACAGGAATAACCGGTTTAATTTGAACGCGGTTTAGCACCTGCGTGTAGACTTCGGCTTCGCCAGGCATTTCGAGCGTCGTGACGATGGCAAAATTGGCGGGTGTGTCGCCGTCGTCGACCTCCCGCTGGACGTCGATATCGAAGAAGCCCGCCGCCGCAATCGCAGCTGCTTTCTTGCCATCCCACCGACGATGGACGACCGTGCCTTTATGCGCCTGCTTAGGGTCGGGTTGGATACCGCTTGCCTTGATGCCCGCCGCACCTAGCTGGGTGGGCTCGACGATCTTCATGCGAACGCCGCGGTAGGCTACCGCGCCGGGGCGCGGCGGCGAGAACCAGGCGAGCGTTGCCGAGAGGCCGTGCGCCTGCGCTTTGGCCGACATCGCCGTTGGCCAGGGAATGCGAAAGCGCTTGCCCTGATCGGCGGCAAGCGTGCCGACTGCCCAGAGCGTGGCGCGATCGTCGGCGCAATTTATGATGAGCTCGGGATTATAGGCCCCGAACCCCAAATAGCGACGAACGTTGTCCTTCTGTCGGTAACTGTATTTGCCCTCGGGCGGTCCGAGCACTTCCACCAGCAGGTCGCGCGCATCGGTCCACCGCGCGCCGTGGACGAGCAGCGCCTTTAGCAGGCAGGCCCGTTGCGCGCTCGGGATTGCCCCGAAATCGGGATAGGCGGCCTCAAGCGCTTCGTGCGCTCGCGCGGCTACCCCGGTGGCGAGCGCGGCCGCGATGCTGGTGCCGATCGACCTGGCGGTAACGTTCGGCCCGAGCGATGTCGCCGACGGCGGCGCTGCAACCGCAATGCCGCCAAAGGCCGCTGCATTCGTCGTCAGCGGTTGCAGACGATGGTCGTCGCCTTGCGGCCATAACATGACGTGATGGCGCCCGCCGGGTGCGAGGATGTCGGGCTTGGTCGCGCCATTATGTCCCGGACCCAAGGCGCTAGAAACGCTGCACAGGCCGGTATCCTCCCATATGTTGTGGTAGGACGCCGGCAGGGCGTGCGGATAAGTGAACTGGTCAGCGTGGAGCGCGCCTACCGTGATCGCGTTCATGGATTCGGCGGGCGCCAAGATTCGCCGCGACGCTATTTGCGCGGCGCTGGCCTTGAGCGCGACGCGCACCTTTTCCGGCGCGGTCAGCGCCTCGAACTGGCCGGCGGACATCGCAGCGGTCTCGAGCGGCGCGTTATGATTGCCCGCGCTGATGATGAAGAGGATGCCATACGTGCTGGCGAGATGGTCAACGACCCGCGCCCAGCCAGAGAGACGGCCCGCGAACGGTTTGTTGGGATCGCCCATCGAAGCGTTGACGATAAGCACGTGGCGCGCCGTTGGTGCGTCGCCGGTGCGCATCGCGAGGATTGCGCGCTCGAACATGTCGGCGGGCAACAGGTCGGGAAAGCGCTCGGGCATGTTTGCGTCGGCAGTCGCGTAGAGCATGTTGACGAAATGCACGCGGCGCTCGAGCGGACGATCCCACACCCCGTTGATGTCGCCATGGATGACGGCCGAGGCCATCGCCGTCCCGTGCGTGCGGGCGCCGACGGCGAGGCCGTCGAGGCCGAACAGGTCATCGATACTCAGCGTCCCCGCGAGCCGCGGGTGCGCGGACAAGGGTACCGCGTCGAAGATCGCCGCGATCGGATCGCCGGCGAGCGCCGGCGCGCCGCCATCCGGTAGGCCCGCCACCTCCTCGGACGGCGTGATCTGGAAGATGCTCTGCGGCCGGATCTGCAAGATCGATTCGCGGCCGGCGAGACCGGCAGGATTGCGCGCGACCACGGCTTGCAGCGCGGCTGCCGGAATATCGGCAAGCAAGGCGTGATAGCCGGCGCCGGTGATCCGCGAGCGCGAGACGATGGCGCCGCCTACGGCCAGAATGCCGACGCGCGCGTCGGCCTCGATTGGGTCGCCATCGCGCCGAAAGACGAGCTCGACCTCGACGCGTGCCGCTGGCGCGTCGCGCGCGAGCTCTTCGCTCAGCACGCCGAGATCTTCTGGGGTGACGCGGTCCTGCGGACCCCAGGGCCGGATATCGCGCAGCTGCGAGAGCATCGTCTTCCACGCACTGAAGCGCGGCGGGACGGTGCCATTATTCTGCCAGCCGCGCCACAAGGTGACGATGTTGCGTAGCGCCGCTTCGCTCGGAACCATCAGATAGACTGCTGGGCTCTTGTCGAGATCGTCTTCGTCGAGATCCTCGGCGCCCAGGAACTCCAGCCCAGGTACGAGCCGCACCGCTTCGGTGAACTGCATCACACCGCCGGTCAGCTCGAAAACGAGCAGGCGCTCGGGCGCGAGCGCAGCAGGATCGGCGCGCAGCTGGAGCATCGGGGTGTTGTCGTCGAGCTGGGCAGCGAGCCCGGTCAGCTTCTGGCCAGCAGGTGTCTGAGCTTGGTCAGCCGGCTCGAACTTACGGGAGCGGCCGAACCCTCCCCCGGTCCTTCTTGGAATCGCTGCGGGAGCGCCGAGGCGCAGGAGCGGCTGTTTCGGGGGCAGTGGCATCGCTCTCCGGTCTTATGCGGGTTTTCCAGAGACGCAGCTCCTGCGCGAGGACGCTTTTCAGCGTCTCGGCCCCCTGGGACAATATGTGTCTACGCCGGATATTCTGGCAGAATTCGAAGATGTCGGCAAAGCTCGATGCGCCCATTTGGGTGGCAACCGCAGTCGCGGTCATTCCGGCCGGCTCCGGCCACGCCTCAAAAAACCGCTCGATAAGTACGGCGGCAGAGTCGCGCGAGGGGTGCGGCATGTCGATCCGCAGTTGGAAACGCCGCCACACCGCACGGTCGAGCAGCTCGGCATGATTGGTCGCTGCGACGACCACGACATAGCTTGGAAGCTGATCGAGCTGCATGAGCAGGAAAGAGACGACGCGCTTGATCTCGCCAGTCTCGTGAATGTCGCCGCGTTCCTTGCCGACCGCGTCGAACTCATCGAAGAACAAGACGCATGGTGTTGCCCGCACATATTCAAATAGGCGGGCCAGTCGCGCATTGGTTTCGCCGAGATAGGCGCCGACCAGCGCATCGTAGCGGACCGTGAGCAACGGCACCGCGATCGCCTCGGCGACGGCCTCGGCAAGCGAGGTCTTGCCGTTGCCGGGCGGGCCCGACAGCAGGATGCGGTGGCGCGGCTGCATACCTTGCGCGCGCAACAGGTCGGCACGATGCTGCTCTTCGACCAGCTGGCGGGTGAGCCGCTCGGCCGGAAGCGTCAGGATGAGGCTGTCGAGCGCAACGTGGGGCTCCGATTCGATGACGAAGTCGCGGCCCGGTGCGCCGGTCCGCCGCAATTCGCTCGACGCGGTGACGGGCACAGACGCCAGGGCGCGGTGGAGCTTGTCGGCCAGGATATGGTGGCTTTTGGCCCGCTCGTCGGCGACGAGCGCCTCGACGGTCGTGGTCAATGTCGAACGGTCGCCAGAAGCTCCTGCCTTTACCAATGAAACAAGGAGATCACTTCTAGCCATCGATCAACCACACCACCTCTTCGCCCTGTGGGCGAAGAGTAACATGCTGTCGGCGCCCTGTGAATCCCTGTCGGTCCCGAAAACAAAAGAGCGTGCCAGACCGCGCCTTCGTCGGGGCGATCACGACTCCGTCGCCGCCTCGTCGAGCGTGATCACCGTCCCCGAGCTATAGGGCTGGAAGTCGGGCAGCATCGACAGGATCGAGCCGTCGGGCTGCAGAAATTCGTGGTTGGCACCCGGGATCAGCTCGGGATCGAGTGGAATACGGGCGTTGGGGTTGTGGAGGATCACCGTCCCCTCAACCCATTTCTCGGCGTAGCCGGGCACATGGACGTCGCGCGAGAACGGCAACGGACCGGGGCCGTCGGGATCGATTTCGCCGCGGCGGATGCCGCTATGTGTCATCTTGATGCGGCGATCACCGAAGCCCGCGATAAACCCCATGCGGTTGAATTTCGGAATCGTCCCGATGGGATTGAGCATGACGGCGCTCACATTCTCCGATTCGGGCAGCCCAAAGAAATGCGACGGTTCGTGTGACCGTCGGTAGACGTGCTTGTGAAGCCGTTCGATGCGCCGCTTGCCATCGAGCATCGAATGACGGACCCCGAACACATATTCGGTCGCCGGCATGATGATGCGCGACATCGCCTGTGGCGCGTGGAAATCCTGGAGCGCGATGACGAACGGGATGTCCTCGACACCCGGCACCGTCCAGTAGCGGGTCTTGTGGTACAGCTTGCGCATCAGAGCGCGGGCCAGCTTGATCGGAACGTAATTTTCTATGTACGCACGTGCCTCGGCGAGATTCACTGGCGTCGGTGCACGCCCTTGCTGCGGAGGATTGACCGACGTTGCCTCGATGGCGAGCCGTCCGCTCGGGCCTGTCAGGAGTAGGTCGGGAACAGCGACGCCCTCCTCATGCGCAAAGCCGAGTTCGGTGAAGGTAGCGAAAAGGTAGAGCTCCCACACTCGCGGATCGAAGCCGCCGGTCTGGAACTGCTCGATGAAGTTGCCGTCGGCGTCCTCGTAAAAGCGCATCATCGCCTGAATCAGCTCGCGTGCCGGCGCGTAGCGCGGATCCTCGAGCAGGATGCGGAAGGTCGGGTTGAGGCGCGCTTCGGGAACAATCGGCGCGAAGAAGTCGACCGGCGCGCCGGCCTCATCGCCCTGATGATAACTCTGGTCGGGTTCCGCCTCATGGGCAGCCATCGCGGTGTCGAGCGACGCCCGCGCCCGTGCAAAGCTCGGCAGCGATGCTTCGACCGCGATCCCGCGGAAGCGCAGCCGACGATCACGGCCGAGCAGCACCCAGCCAAAATCGCGGTCGATACGGTCCCAGGTCACGACACCGATCAGCCGTTCATCCGCGGTCGCAAACCATGCCGCTTCCTGCAGCAGCGTGACGAGGTCCGGCCGCCTAGTGTAGCCGGCGAGCGCTTCGAAGCGCTGCTCAGACAATTCCTTCACGCGCCGGCACGTTCAGTTGGTGCGATCGCCGACGCGGGCTGCCAAGCCCGCGTGCCGGCTTCGCCTGCCGCGATCATCTCCGCGATCGGATCCCCCGGCAGATCGCTGCCGCGCGCGCGGCCGGGTCCGACGCGTTCGATGCAGGCGAAGAAATGATCGCTGATCGTGCGCGCGTCACGCTTGGACCACCAGGCTGCGAGTGCCGCGCCCAAGCTGGGCTGATCCTCGGTCGGCTCTGGCCCGAGCATGAGCAACGGCGCGGCCTCGGCCAGCGCACGATCACACGTCGCCAGGATATAGTGTTTGCCGGTGCGTTCGCCCGCCGGGATGAGCCGGATAAACTCGCTCAGATAGGTGATGTCCCATGCCGCGTTGCGGGCGCCGGCGACGGCCTTTTCGCGATCGGGCGACTTCACATGCTTGATCATGCCGCCGCGAGCACTGTGAGTCGCAAAATAACGGGCAGCGAAAATGACCGCCGGACCCGCCAGGATGAAGTCGTCGATCATCCAGTCGAGCAGCGCGATCATGCGCTCGACCGGGCGCAGCCGGCTCCGCGCCAGCTCAGCAATCTTCATGGCAACGATGTAATTGCGATCCCAGCGGTTCGGGGGATAGGCCAGGTCGTGGGTCTCCAAGGCTTCGGCATGGCCGAGGTCGACATTCCGGGCGCGCCCCAAGGCAAGCTCGATCCATGGCCGCGCGTTGCCGCGATCGGCGGCACGAAACCACTTCAACTCGTGGTGCGCTGTTTGATTTCCGTCGCGATGCGCGAGCTCGTGGAAGGCGATACCGGGGTCGATGTCGAGGTTCATCGCCTGAGCGAACGCCATCAGCTGGACCGCGACCTGAGTGACAGGATGGTCGAGCGGGTAGTTTTCCTGCGTCGCGACGCGCGCCATTCGCGATGCGATGTTTCTATCCGGGATCAGGATCGTCGAGAGGTTTTCGATCTTCTCCGAGAAGACGAGCGCGCTGACGTCCAGAAATCCGATGGGCGCCGGGATATAGCCGGGTACGAGTGCGCCAGAAGCGAGAAGCCGGCCACCGATTTCTTGTACGTCCTCAAGCGGAAAATCGGGGTCGAGGAACAGGATCACTTCTTCCGACATGCTGCTCCGCTCAGAATCAATAGCGTGGCGTGCGGAAGGGCTCTTGGTCGTGCTGGATTCCGCCCGGCAGCCCCCCGATCCGCGCGTATGATCGCCCGTACGCCACTATAGTAGGCTTCAGCAATTTTGCGACTTTGAACCTAGGTATCAAGAAAGTCCCATTCCGATCCGAGCACCCATCGCAAGGCGGAGAGTTTGCCGTTGATCATGCCCCATTCAAAATCCGTCCAAGGGCCCAAATTATCGGGGCCTCTGCGCTCCTCGACGCGCGCTGCCGCCTGCAATGCTACCTCCTGAATGCGTTTGCGCAGCTCGGCCTGCTTAAACAGGGGGATTTCGGCATCGGGATCAAAGTTCTCGCCGAGCACCTCATCCATGATGCGCAGCCGCCGATTCCAGTGACGATTGTACCAGACCTGATCGAAAAGTAGCTCGATCGCCTCGTCGATTTCCGACAGTCGCCGCGGCTCCTCGCGATATTCAAACTCGAAGACCTGGTCCTCGAACCAGTCGGGAAAATTGTCACGGAGCGTCTCGGCCAGGCTGATCGAGTAGAAGCTTCTGCCGCCAAACAGATTGGCGAGGTCTGGATGAGGATGGCGATGATCGGCCGACGAGAAATCATGCCAATTGCGCGTCACGAAGCAGAATGCTCCATCAGGATCGCCAGAGGCAGTTTCGCCGTAGATCTCGATGAGCAGTGCATCGGCCATGCTGTTCTTGGCCTTGTGGAACGGCGCCTTGCGCTCGATTGCGCGCTGCGCGGCGGCGAGCTTGGCGGTTTCGGTGGTTCCCAGAGACCGCGCTTCAGCCATGATTGCCTCGATCCGAGCGATCGAGGCATGGACGGCTTCGCCGAGCGTTCCGAGCCGATGGTCGACATCGTGCAACTGGTCCAGCAGCGCGGCCTTGCTGTCCGGGTGGCCAAACTCGTCAACCGCTTCGCACACCCGGCGAAAGGTAGCCGCGAGGCTCTGCGTGCTTTCCCGCGCGACGCGCTCTTTGTTGGAGGCAAACTCCTCCGCCACAATAGTCGGAAGCAGGATCGAGATGTCGCGATCCTTTATCAGTTGCTCCAGCGTGCCAAGCACGGGACGTTGTCGATAGTCCTTGGCGAGGTCTAGCCACACGGAGGTGTCGATGAACAGGTTGAGCATATGGCTATCGGCGTTTCGGGAGCAGGGCGATCAACATTCTCAACGCCTCGTGACTGTCACAGCGATCAATGGGGCGTCCGCCCCCAAGACTTGGCTGACCAGATCTCAGGAAAAGATCTGCCATCGCCGGTTGGGAGAATGCCTTGCGAGCGGCCACCGTTAGTTCGGCCTGCAATGCAGCTGTGCGCTCAGACGTCAGCTTTGCCTGTCTGTGCTCTTCGAAAGCTGCGGCGAGCCAGCGCTCGACCGTGTAAAACGCATCGTCGCTGGTGCTCGCATAGGCAGCGATAGTCTTGCCTTCTGATTTGACCAACCGGCCTAGCCACTCCGCAGCATCGCTGCCCAACTTTTGTTCTGCCTGACCGCGAATTGCCTTTTGGCGAAGGTTGGCAGCCTCCAGCGCCTTGCGGGCACGCTCCTCTTCATCGGCGGCGGCTGCCGCAAGATTTCGAGCACGGATCGGCTCAAGCGGTAGACCGCAAAAGTCATCAACGACTTTTCTGCTGTAGGAGGGGAGCATCGCTTCAATTAGGGAGAGCCGCTGCAAAAGAGCGTCGTAGACATCTCCGCCCTTCTCGATGAGTTGGGCCACAGTGATCCCGTCAACGATATAGCTGGCCGTCCATCGACTATAGCTGATGTCGGGATCGGGTTGTCGAACAGCTTCGAGTGACCGCGCCACCTTTCGATGCAGTTCGACGCGCCGATGCAGACGGCCATGAAGGTCCGGATCGATGAAAAACGACTGCTCTTCACGACTCCAGAAAACGGCCTCGCCCCGCATATGCAGCGCCGCGAAGTAGCTCCAGACCGCTTGGTGAGGACTACCGAACGTGGTTCGATCAAATCCAGCTTCCGCCAGCCGCTTGACCGGATAGTCGCTGAGGTCCGTTCTTATCATCCAGTCGGGAATTTTGCTGACGAACGACCGCTCGTTGGGCCATTCACCCTTTACCGCGATGCTGCGCCCTCCCGGTGAGTATAGCTGGCTTGGCCCGATGACGTGGTCAGCGAGAGCCTGCGCCTGCCAGATTGCGCGTGGAACGGCGAACCAGTGAGCGCAATCGGTGTCGATGTCGATAAGGTGACTGAGGCCAGCTTCCGTCACTACGGCGGTGCCTTCATCCTCCCAGTCCTCAGGATAAGCCGTACGGACGCGTTTCTCGATATGCCATTTCAAGCATCCGCCACGATCCGCACGCTTTGCAGCTACCTGATCTGCGAGCTTCTTGACCGCAGTCGCCTTGCGCCGGTGGTGGATCCACTGGCGAGGGGCGGAGTGGAGGATGGCCTCATCCAGTTCGTCACCCGACAGCTGCCCGGCGCGAACGCCCGATAAATCGATCTCGACCATGGACAGGTCGCGCTCGAGAACTTTAGCGCGCTTCGCGGCATCGACGGCGTGGCTCACCAAGAACTCAACCGCCAGCTCCGCCCCCTTATGCGTCACCATCGCATCAGGCTGAAAGGTGTCGAGGTTGTGCTCCGGCACCACCTTATCGAACGCATAGATTCCGGCCTTGAACACCGTCTCGGCCAGCCCCTCCTCCTGCAATACCAGCGCCGGCAAGGTGAGCAGCTTTCGCAACCCCAGCAATTCTTTGGCGTAGCGATGCAGTGCGGTTTCCCCGGTGCAAAGCGAATCAGGCCGGTGCGCGAAATGGGCGCGCTTATTTTGCGGTCGCCGCAGCGACAGCCGCTCCTCGCAATCGAGGCAGTGGAAGGGACCAATTGTCAGCCCGGCAATGGCCGTGACATGCCGCGCAATACCATCCGCACATCGGGCAAATGGCACCTTCAAATAGCCATGACCCGGCGCCTGCGCGGCAAATCGATCGGCAGCGCAAGGCCGCTTGATCGGATTCACTGCGTGGGGGTCTGTGCCGGACATTCGCCTACGCTACGAACCACGCATCGGCGGAACAAGCCCGAAACATCGACCATCAAGGTGCGCTGGCGTCATGTCGATTTCACGATCTCGCCGACCGTTCGAACATCGTCGAGATGGACTTGAGTGAAGCGCAGCCGGACCGGCTCTCCAGCCAGGATCGCCTGGACCTCCGGAGTATCAGCGGCGGCTAGAAGCGCACGCAACTCGGCGTCGGAGATAGGATTGGCATAGCGCCATTTCGCTGCACAGGTCGGACACAGCGCAAGATAGTTCTCCGCATGCTCCGTCGCCAACGACTCTATGAGTTGAGACGCTTCGAAATAGGGAGAGCCGTCTGGCAGGTTGAACGGCATCTTCTGGTGGCAGCCTTGGCAGATCATGTCGCCGAGATCGTTTGTGTAATGGTCTTCGAGGTAAGTTCGCGCAACCGCCCTGGTCTCCGTGTTGCTGGTGCGAACGCTGCGCTCGCGCACTTCATACGCCTTGGCTGGCGCTGATTGCGCGCGTGCCGACAATCGCTGCGCGCGCCGATCCGGATCGCGGGACTCGCGCTCGGGGAATTCGAGCTGCTCATAGGCGCGGTTCGCGAGTTTTCGCGTCAGATCCTCATTGAGCGCAGCAAGAGCTTCGGGCGGCAAACCCTGCAGCTGATCAACAAGGCCGGGATCCAATCCGATCAATTCGCCCGCCTTGCGGCGGGCTTTGTGCTGGTCGCTGCGCTGGCGCTGCTCGTCGCCAAATCCGATCGCCGCGAGCCAGGCTTCATTCCCGCCCATGGTGTATCCCGGTGCGAGATCGGCCGGCGCTAGGCTGCGCGGTTTGGCGAGCCGACCGTCCTTGGTCGGAATCCATGCGGTATCGCGAAGCGCAATCGCCAAGGACGACGGCGCCTGATTTGCGGACCACGACTGGTTTGGGGAATATTGGGCGAGCATCACAAAGGCGCCGAGCGCTTTGACCGCGTTCCAAATCAAACGAGAAATCTCCGGGTCGCCGCGCGCCAGCAATTCATCCAACTCATCGATGCGATAGTCGACATTGGAGCCCGTCCCAGTCCGCTTGGCGCCGCCAAAACCGTGGTGCAGCTGGTTGTAGTGCGGATGGCCATAGGGGACGGTGGACTGAAGCACGGTCAGGCTGTCTTCGACGCCGCACTTGGTCAGAAATTCGACAAGGTCTTTGCGCTTCAGCTTGTCATAGCCGTCCCACAGTGCCAGCCGCTCCCGCCCGTCGATCGTGCCGTCGTAGATTTTGTCGAGCGCACCGGGCAGAAATGCAGCACCGAGATAGACTTCATCCGCCAGATGATAGACCGCATCCGGCCCAGCGCGCACGAAAGCGACGTCGGCGAACAGACCGACATCGTCATGTTCTTTCCACCACCGGACGAAGCGACGCATGTGCTGGAGATGGCGTTCACGGTTGGGGCGCGGCCCGTCTCCCTTATATTGGGCGCGGATGATTGCCATGAGATAGGCTTTTTCGTTGACATCCTCGACGCCGACTCGCCGCAGGAATTGCTCGACATCCTTGCCGCGCCCGCGGCCTGACCGCACCAGGCTCTTCTTGACGAGAAAGAGATCGCAGGACTCGGCTTCAGGATCGAGCACGCTGTCGGCCGGCGCCAGCTTGGCAAATTGCGGTGAGTGCCGCCCCCCACTTTCGAGGCGGATAAACTGAAGCGCGGCGATAGAAACGCCGCGTTTTTGGGCCTTATGAGCGGTGTCGAGCGCGAGATAGAAGCGCTGGACAGCTTCGTCTTCGAGGCCATTGAACCACTCGATCGCACGTTTGCGCGCATCGGCTTCAGACTGATACATGAAGCCCGGCTTGGTGAACGCGCGCTGGAATGCGGTGAAGAACTCTCCAAAGCCCCATTCCTCTATCTTCAACGTAGTGAGGAAGGCTTCCGACCGGCTGTTGCGCAGACCCGTGGCGATCCAGCGGCGATCGCCTTTTCCAGCAAAATTTGCGAGACCATCTTCCTGCAGGAGATCGCGTAGCTCGGCAGGTCCGCGTATCGCGGCCGGTGTCGTAGCAAAGCCGCCGCCATGCGCCGGGATCAGCGCCTCGGCCTGGAACTTGGCGACGATCGCCATCAAGATGGGTGCAAACACCTCTGGCAGCTCGTCGGTAAGATTGGGCAGCAGATCGAGGAATGCGCGCTTGATCAGTCCGCGCTCGCGGAGGTCAGGCAGCGCGTCGGCGACCATGTTTGCGATCGCGCCGATGAGTTCGGAGTTCCAGTCATCGTCAAGCTTGATGTTCGCGCGATTGTCCGTGAGCTGGAACGGTCCATGGATGAGGAAGTGCAGGCCGGTATTTTCCTGCGTTTCGAAGAACACCATCAGCCGCGTCGGAGCGGCTTCCGGAACGAGCTCCCCGCCATCATTGAGCCGAAGCGCCGCTTTCACCTCATATTGCTTGCGATCCTCGCGATGCTCGACGGCCTGGCCGAGGATCAGGAAACGCTCGCGCTGGCTGGCGCCGTCATGGCGCCCGGATCGGATTGTACGGATCGCCCCCGGCTCGTCGTCAACCGATACCCAGCCCCGCGCTCCATTTTCGGACCATTCGAGCTTCCGGATGTTCTGAAGGAATAGCAGCGACCGGGCGCCGGACGCGATGAGACCTTCGCGGGCGCGCGTCACGGCGATCTCCGCCTTGTCGGTACGGAGCGGCAGGACAATCTGCGTGGTCGACGCGCCGTGCCGCGCCTCGATCATGCGCGGAATCACGAGATCCTCGATAGCGAACGCAAGCGGCTTGCCCTCGATCATCGAATGGACCTCGGGGCGGTCGGTGACGACATAGACCGATTTGAAGCCGATACCGAAGCAGCCGATCTTGTGCCCGTCATCGAGCTTCGTCGTGTTGCCGATGCCGGTGATGCCCTCGATATCGTTACGGTCGAACGGCCGTCCGTCATGCTCGAACACGATGCGGTCGGGCTCCAGCGTGAAGTGGACCGAGGATGCGCCTGCATCCTCGGCATTTTGCAGCAGCTCGAAGATAAAGTGACTGGGATCGGCATATTTCTCGACCGTGGCGTTCCAGATCCCGCGGTTGAAATCATTCTCGTCGCTGGCGTCGACCCATCGTTCGCGCTTTGCACGAAGCGCCTCAAGCCAGCTGTCCAGAGCCTCTTCCATGTCAGTGCTCCACACGGATGGTGCCGGCGGCCACGCGGCGCTGCATGATATCAGCGCGGCGTTCAGCGGCAGCGAGATTGTTCAACGCCTCACGATGATCGGCATTCGCACGCGCGAGCTGTCCTGTGCGCATTCGCCGGATCCGGTCCTCGGAGACGCGACCGAGCTGCTCTTCAAGAATGGCGACGCGGGCGCGGTGGCTTGCTTCGAGGCTATCTCGCCGGAAACGGGCAATCTCGCCCGCCTCAGCAATATGCGCCGCGCGCCGGCGCGTCCAAAGTTCGTGGTGCCAGCTCTCCAGGCCATCGACCGCAGCTGCACCGGGGGCAGCGACGTCACCGGCATCCTGGGCATTCACGAAAATGTCCATGAAGGCTGCGGCGACCACCGGATCCTCGACGACCGGAACAAGCATGGTGTCCTCCCGCAAACCGCGCATCTGCCATTGGTAGATCGCGAACATGTGATCGCCCTTGGGTAGGGCCGGATTGGTCACGCGCAGCGTCACCACGATTTCGTCGTCGCCGGCGAACGCCCGCGCCGCTGCCTGGGTCAAAGGATGCACTGGCGTGATGAAGGCGAGCGCGCGATCCTCGTTCGCCGTTTCGCGATCAAAAGTCAGCGCCAGGGTCTGCTGGTCGCCCCTCAGCCAGCCTTCCCATTCCCGTTCGGCAATATTGAGCCGGGTGCCGCGTGCGCGCGGCGCGACCAGGCGCCGGCGCGCATCGGTGGATAGCCGCAGGCTCTTCACCGGACCGCCGCCGCTGATCGGGTTGCGGCCGACCTCAAGCTCGCGTTCGAGATGAAGGCCGACGAGCCGCTCGATCGCCTGCGGCTCGAGCCAACGGCTCGAGGCCTCAGCGATTTCATCATTGATCTGGTTGCGCTCGATCCGGACGCCGAACAATTCCGCCTCGCGTTCCTCCAGCGCGTCGGTCTCGATGACCTGCCGGATCTCGTTGTCCGCAAGCTGCTGCAAGCGCGCGACCCGCTCGTCATCAGTAAGCTCGAAATCGTCGGCAACGGCCTGCAACCGGCCGGCGATCTCGCCGAGGATCGCTTCGCTGCCACCGATCGCGCGCTCGAAGACGCCAATGCGCAGGAGGCATCGATCGAAGATATCGAAGTCGACAGTGCCGGGCGTGACGAAATTGTAGATCGCGACGGTCTGGCTTGCCTGACCATAGCGATCGATGCGGCCAATCCGCTGCTCGATCCGCATCGGATTCCAAGGAATGTCATAATTCACGACCGCATCGCAGAACTGGAAGTCGAGCCCTTCCGAGCCGACCTCCGAGGAAAGCAGCACATCGATAGCATCGTCGTGCTCGGGCGGCAGCGCGAAGGCCTTGCGAAGCTGACGGCGATCATCGTCGGCGACACCGCCATGGATCAAACCAACACGTATGCCGCGCGCGCGCAGCCTCTGCTCAAGATAGAAGAGGGTGTGGCGGAACGAGCTGAACAGAAGCAAGCGCCGATTGGGCATCGCGCCCTTTTGCATGATGATATCGATCAGCCGGTCGCTTTTTGGGTCTTCCTCCGGAAGGGCGCGGGCGCGCTCCACGATTGCCGCGATCTCGACCCGGAAGGCCTTCAAGTCGGTGTCGGCCTCTTCGAGTTCGCCGTCCATCTCGACTAAATCGAGGTCGGTAAGGCGTCTGGAAAGGATCGTCTCAAGCAAGGGAGCGAGGCCAGGCAATGAACTGGCCGCCTGACGGCGGACCGTCGTCATGAGAAAACCGAGCGGTGCGGCGCCATGCGTGCGCAGGTAGATCGCCCGCTGGAGCGAGAGCAGATCGTCATGGATCGCGCGCTGTTCGGGCGTGAACGGCACCTCGACAGTCTGCGCCTTCCGGCTGGTGAAATTGCCGATGTCGCGCCGACGTGTGCGGCTGATCATTGAGGCGAAGCTGTGCAGGCCTTCGGTCGGCCTGATCAGGCGCACGCGATCATCGTCGCTCTGCGCCGACCGGATTGCCGTAAGCAGACCGCGAAACTCGGGCGACGGCGCGAGCATCGCCCGGCCCCAGTCGGTCGCAGCTGCCTGCGCGAGATGCTCGAGCGCCGCCGCCTGCCACCCGGTTGCCGCACCGCGGATGGCAGCAATCGCCGCGTTCACGGCTTCGTTGGGCGCTGCCATGCGTTCAAAGGTCGGGCGGTCGATGACCAGGTCGGGCCGGAGCAGATTCAGCAATGAATAAAGGTCGCCGGTGCCAAGCTGGACCGGGGTGGCGGTTATCAAGACGACCGCTTCTGCATTGTCAGCGAGAATGCGCAGGCCCTGATGCAGGCTGGTCTCGCTGTTGCGCGCGTTGTGGGCCTCATCGACGATCAGGAGATCGAACCTGGGCGGTGTATCGAGCGTGCTTAGTCCAGGACCACGACCTCCGCCGCGCATGGGGAACCCCTGGAGCAGACTTTCATTGACCAGGGAGAAAGGGAGGATCGCGCGCGAGAAGCGATCAGGCCATTCGCCCTCAAGGTCACTCTGGTCGAGGCAGTAGCGCAGATCCTCGCTCGCCAGCGTGACGAACTCCTCGTCGAAGCGGCGCATCTCGCGATGCCATTTCTCTTCGACGACTAGCGCCTTTGAGCAGACCACCAGCACCGATCGCAGTGGCCGCCTCGCCTGTAGCTCACGCAGGAGCAATCCCGCCTCGATCGTTTTCCCGACCCCGACTTCGTCGGCAACCAGCAGCCGCGGACGGTCGGCGCGAATGAACTTGAGAACCGGCCGGAACTGGTAGGGGATGAAGTCGATGCGGCCGGCCTGAAGGGAATAGAGGTTGGCGATGCTCGGTTCGGCCAGCTGCAGGGCGGTCAGGCGCGCGGTAAACTCGTCGAAGGTCGCACGAACTGTGCCGGGCGCGAGGTCGGCGCGCATGACCTGACTAACATAAAGCGTTTCCAGCCTTCCATCGATGAACACGCTGAGGCGGCTCTCGCGATTACTGGGCGTGATGCCGGTGATGATGCCGATTCGCGCCGGGTCGGAGCGAAGGGCGACGGCCTCGCCAATGTTGAAGCTATGTGCGGGCAGGGCCTGGGCTTCGGAGACACGGGCCGCCACGATCTCGCGCACCTTGCGCTCAAGAGCATCGACATCGACGCCATGGGCACGCGCTACCTCAACGATTTCGTCGTCGCTGGCATCCAGTATGCCCTCGGCAATGAGGGCGAGGAGCTGGTCGGTATCGGGCGGTGTCGTCATAATTTCCATCCGGGATTGAACTGGCGTTGGAGGCTGCGGATCATGCGGCGTCTGGTGGTATCGTAACCTGTCTCGTCGAGACCGAGCTGCGCCCGCGCCTCCTTTCGGCTCGTCTGCAATAGAACATGGTCGAGCATGTCGCGCGCTGGCGTGTCATCTTCGAGCGTCGCACGCATGCGTTCGGTCAAATCCGAATATTCATGATCGACCGGTGGTGCCCGGTCATGGAGTCCCTCGCCGCCGTCATCGGCCAGCGGCTCGCGCTGATCCTCGTGACGCCAGTGGCTGGCGATGCTCCGCATCACTTGGGAGAGAAAGGCAGAGAAAGAGACATGGGCGGGCCAAGGTCTGTCACCTGACAAGATGCGTGCGAGCGCTTCGCTGAGCAGGTCTTTCGGGTCTCGCCGCGGCAGGCCGATTACCCATGTTCGCGCGAGCGCCGCGAGACGCAACAGATCGGGCTGGCGCAGACGGCCAAGCAGCCGCCCCACCTCCTCGATTGATAGCGTCTCGACTTCCTCCGACATCCCGTTGAGCCTTCCTTTCAACTCCATTGCCGGGGTGGATAGGAAAACGGGAAGGACTTCAAAAAAAATCTGATCCGAGCAAATCGAGCATGGCTTAACTGCGGACATTGTGCGCGACAGCAACGGATCGAAAATTCATCGATCCGCGTGCTCGGGCATCACTTTGAGGTCTAGAACGCGACCAATTTTATGCCGGACGCCTCTCCGCGAAGTCAGGTGGTTATGCTCCTCGATCCGCGGACTCTTATCACTCGCGGGCGAAGCCCGGCCATAGCATTGCGCCTCTAGAGACTGGCTGAGGCGAAAGAGCAGACGTTCGATGACGTAGCGGGTCATCAGCAGCTGGGCGTTTTCCCGACGCTCGCGGGCACGCGCCGTCAGCCGGTCGCGCACCGAGATCGCCATGTTCTTCAGCGGCCGGCTCATGTCATGGCTTCGAGATAGGGCCGGATCACCGATTGGACCCGATCGAGCTGGGCATAACGGTAGATCGCATTGAGGTCCGGCCGGGGCCGCGACTTCATGAAATCGCGTAGGGCTTCGACCGCCACGTCGATACCGATCTTGTTGCGGTGCTTGAAGCAGTCGGCGACGGTTTTGGCCGGTACGGTGATGGGCACGGGAACGCCGTCGATCATATGTGTCTCCACGCCCGCTGTCAGCGCTTCGCCGCTCGCGCGCACGATCTTCAGCGCCACGGACGGATTGACCGGTGCCCAGTCCTTTTGGCCGAGCATCATCCACACCGCGTGGGGGGTCTGCGTGGTCAGCTCGTGGAACTGCAGCGCCGAGAGCAGGCAGATGACGCCGCGTGGCTGGATACGCACGGCTTCGGCCAGGCTCGTCGCGCTGTCGACGTCAGCATGGGCCAGCTTGTAGAGTCCGCGGCCGACCTGCTGGAGGATGCCTTCGTCGCGCAGCCGCTGCAGGGTGGCGCGTGTGACACCCGCCGCGTCAAAGTCGCGGCCGCGCGCAATGCCACGGTGACGGACAACCTCCAGAGCCCGTTCTCGATGAGTCGTTGGTTCCATGCGGTGTGATATAAGTCCTCGGTATTTATATGCAATGACCAAGCTTTTGTATCGCGGTCGCGGCAGGGGCCGGATCTAAGCTTCATAGCCACTATCAATATGGGGAAAGCCTTCCCCTGACGGCCAGCCAAGGTCTGGCCGTACCCCTTCTGCGGGGCGGGGCCCCGCAACGCCCCGGATCGCACGCGGGATCAATGGAGCGCACACTGCCAGCTTCTGGCGAAGCCGGTCAGGGTGCGCGCGCTCTCGTGCCCGCGTTGCACTCTTGCTCTGCCCGGAGGGCGCGGCGGCGGCTGGCCCACAGGCCCGCGCGCACGCCGCCGCACCGGCCGGTCGCCGCAAGGGTGCTTTTGTTGGGGGCACCGCTGACGCGGCGCGGTTGCTTGGGGCGCTGCCCCCAGCGCCCTTCGGATCGGCTTCCGCCCAGCTTCCTCCCCCCGGCTCAAGGCCGGGGTCCCTGCAGCCGGTTCCCCGCGAAGCCGCCCACTCCGGTTGCACCCCCGGTCTCGCCGACGGGCAGGGTTTCAGCGCGGCGCTTCGCTGCGCGAAACCCAAGCCCAAGGAGCTGTAAGATGACCGATACCGTTCAGACCGAAGCCGTCAGTGGCGTCGAGATTTTCGTGCCGTTGAACAAGCTGAAAAAGTCCCCCAACAATGCCCGCAAGGTGCCGCATGGGGAAGCCGCGATCGAGGCGCTTGCCGCATCGATCCAGCATAAGGGGCTGATCCAGAACCTTGTCATAGAACCCGAGACGAAGGAGGACGGGACGCCGACCGGCTGCTATTTCGTCACCGCTGGCGAGGGCCGGAGGCTGGCGATGCTCCTGCGCGCCAAGCGCAAGCAGATCAGGAAGTCGGAAGTCGTGCGCTGCTGGCTCGATACCGCCAACGATCCGTCCGAGATCAGTCTGGACGAGAATGTGACGCGGACCCCGATGCACCCTGCCGATCAATTCGAGCGGTTTGCGGAGCTTTCCAACGACAAGGGTTGGGGCGCGCAAGAAATCGGCGCGCGGTTCGGAGTGTCGGCTTCCGTGGTGAAGCAGCGGCTTCGCTTGGGCGCTGTCTCGCCCAAGCTGTTGCAGGTCTATCGTGAGGATGGCCTTACGCTGGACCAGCTTATGGCCTTCGCCATCACCGAGGATCACGCCCGTCAGGAGCAGGTGTTCGAGAACCTGCATCACAATCGCGAGCCGTGGATCATCCGGCGCGACATGACCGCCGCCAACGTGCCCGCCGATGATCGCCGCGCGGTTTTCGTCGGTTCCGACGCCTATGTCGAGGCGGGCGGCAACATCATACGCGACCTTTTCAGCGAGGATCGGGGCGGTTTCTTCGAGGATGCGGGCTTGCTCGATATGCTTGCCATCGAGAAGCTGCGCGAGATCGCCGGGACCGTGCAGGCCGAAGGCTGGAAATGGGCCGAGGCGCATATCGACTATCCACATGCCCACGGGATGCGGCGCTTCTATCCGCAGACCGTCGCTCTGTCCGAGGAGGACGAGGCCCGGCTGGACGCGTTGTCCACCGAGCATAACGAACTGGCCGAGCGCTATTCGTCCTATGACGAGATGGCCGAGGACGTGGTAGCAAAGCTGGAGGCGGTGTCCGACGAGATCGACGTCATTTCGGCTAAGCGGTATGCCTACGACGCCAATGTGATCGCGCACGGTGGCGTGTTCGTCGTGCTTCACCATGACGGCACGGTCAGGATCGAGCGCGGTTTCGTTCGTCTCGAGGACGAGGCGCTGGCGGACCCGCAGCCCGAGCCGGAAGCCGAAGGCGATGCGACCGCCCCGGAGGTGGGAGAGGACGAACAACCGGAGGACGGCGACAAGGACGTGCAGGAGATCGAGGAAGAGGACGAGGAACCGGGCAAGCCGATTTCCGACAGCCTCACCCGCGACCTGTCCGCCTATCGGACGCTGGCCTTGCGTGTGGCACTTGGCGAGCGGCCCGATCTGGCGTTGATCGCCTTGACCCACACGCTCACGGCGCAACTGTTCTACAGCTACACCGAGGCCGCTTGCCTTGAGGTTCGTCCGACCGTGACGCCGCTTGGCAGCCATGCGGACGGGATCGAGGACACCCCGCTGGCCGCAAAGGTGAACGAGGCGCGCGAGGCGTGGGCAGAGCGGATGCCGCGTGACGTGGCCGACCTGTGGGGCTTCATCGTCGGGCTGGACGACGGGAAGCGGCTAGCGCTGCTGGCGCATTGCGCGTCCCGCACCGTCAACGCGCTGCGCTTGCCGTGGGACCGCAAGCCCCGGTCGCTGCAAACGGGGGACAGGCTGGCGAGCGCGCTGGCGTTGGACGTGGCGAAGGATTGGACGCCCACGGTGGACAGCTACCTTGGCCGTGTCACCAAGGCGCATATCCTCCAAGCTGTGTCCGAAGGCGTGTCCGACGATGCCGCCCGCCGTATCGCCGACATGAAGAAGCCGGACATGGCGCAGACCGCTGAGCAGCTTCTGACCGGTAGCGGCTGGCTTCCCACCGTGCTGCGGACGCCGAAGGCGGAAGAGGAGCAGCCCGCGCCGGTCGAGACCGAGGACTTGGGAAGCGTGGAGCAGCCGTCCGAAGCGGAGGCTTCCTATACCGAAGCGGAGGACTGCGAAGAGTCCTTTGCCGTCGCCGCCGAATAGCGGCATCGGGCCGGGGCCGCGTGAGCGGTCCCGGCCATCCATTTCGACCGGCGAAAAATCGCGGCCGCGCCCGTTGGGGCGCGGCCGCTTTAATTTCCGAACCCACGACCCTCCCAAGGGAGGCGCAACGCGGGCGGCAGATCGATGGGCAGCGTCTTGGCGATCGGCTCGCCAATTGACCTTGTCGGGCCCCAGAGGCGTGGTCGCGTCGCGACGTCGATATCGGAGTTCGGCGACCGCAAATCCCGCTTCGCATTCGACGTATGTCTGCCGAGGTTGCGGGCCATCGGTTGCGCCAATCCTCCCATGATCGCCTTTTATTGCCAAGTCGTTTGCCGATCGCGCGGTTCAGCGCAGCAGCCATTTTCCGCCTATTAGGTTGCGAGGCGAGCCAAGGCGTGTAGTTTTCGGCTTCGGTATGACCGCGCGGCCTCTCGATTGGCTTGATCTAACCGGGGCCGGCTTCGCCTTGCTCGGCCTGGCGCAACACCGCCGCGCGGCTTTTTTCCGCCGCCTTCGGCTTTGCATCGCGAAGCAAAAAAGCCGCCCGGCGCCATCCTCCGCTGCGCTCCGGCCGCAAGCGGTGCGCGTCCGATCATCCCCGCGTCACCGATCGCCATCGAGGCCGCGGCAGTCGTGGCCCGAGAGCGAAAGGAACTTTGACATGGCGACCATCGGCACCTTCACCCAAGCGGCCAACGGCTCCTTCACCGGAACCATCAAGACGCTCACCCTCAACGCCAAGGCCACCCTCCGGCCAGTCGACAAGGAGAGCGATAAGGCTCCCGACTACCGCCTCGCGGTCGGCACGGTCGAGTGCGGCGCGGGATGGAAGAAGACCAGCCGCGAGAACCGCGACTACATCTCGATCAAGCTTGACGATCCCGCCTTCCCAGCACCTATCTACGCCACTCTTTCCGAGACCGAGACCGCCGGCGAATACGCGCTGATCTGTTCCCGCTGACCCCGATGCGGCGCCCCGCTCCATTGGAGCGGGGCGCCTTCGTGCGTTTGTTTTCGCTGGTTGTCAGAACGGACGGGCCAGTAGGCCCGGCACCTTGTCGGAGTTGCTTGGGGCGCTGCCCCCGGCGCACTTCAAGCGGCTTCCGCCCAGCTTCCTCCACGCGCGAGCGCGTTCCGTGCAGCCGGTTCCCCGCGAAGCCGCTTTCCGTTTGCACCCCCGGTCTCGCCGACGGGCAGGGTTTCAGCGCGGCGCTCCGCTGCGCGGAAACCCAAGCCCAAGGAGGCCAAAATGCACTACCAGCTTGCCACCCGGTTCGGCCGCAACGCCCACCAGATCAGCGGGCGGGAGCCGCTCGACAACGAGGCGCTCTATCGACACGTCCCATCCATCTTCGCCCGCGAGGCGCACGACAGCCGTTCGGATCGCTACGTCTATGTCCCGACTATCGACATCGTGGAGGGGCTGCGCCGGGAAGGTTGGTCGCCGTTCTTCGCGGTCCAGTCGGTTCCGCGCGACGGCAGCCGCCACGGCCACGCCAAGCACATGCTGCGCCTGCGCCGCGATGACGGCATCGGCAAACCGGAGGCCGCCGAAGTCATCATCGTCAACAGCCATGACGGAACCAGCGCCTACCAGATGTTTGCCGGGATGCTGCGCTTCGTCTGCACCAACAGCATGATCGCGGGCGAGCGGTTCGAAGAGGTCCGCGTGCCGCACAAAGGCAATATCGAGCATGACATTATCGAGGGCGTGTTCACCGTCGCGGAGGACTTCCCGCGCTTGATCGACGCCAGCGAGTCGATGAAGGCGATCCAGCTTTCACCGGATGAACAGCGCTTGCTTGGCGAGGTCAGCCTTGTTGCGCGCTATGGCGACGACGAAAGCTCGGTTCGGCCCGAGCAGATCATCGAGCCGCGCCGCCGCGAGGATGTAGACCGCAGCCTGTGGACCACGTTCAACGTCATTCAGGAGAATGTCGTTCGCGGCGGGTTGCAGGGCCGCAAGCGCAACGCCGAGGGCCGTATTCGCCGTGCGCAGACCCGCGCGATCAACGGCATCGACCAGAACGTGACGCTGAACCGCGCGCTTTGGACGCTGGCGGAAGGGATGCAGCGCCTCAAAGCAGCCTAACCATTTCACCGCAGGGCCGAACGTTCGGCCCTGCGGCTTTGCCATTTTCGCGCCGATCCGCTGCGTTGGATCGGCGGCGGCCGCGCGTCCCAAGGTCCGCGCGACCGCAATCGCGCTCGCCGGGCTGACGCCCGGCTCGCGCTCAGATTCTGCGAAGCTAATCAGGATCGGACGGATCGAGTTCGGCGAGAAGATCGGCGGGCGTGACGCCAAGCGCCGAGGCCAAGTGAAACAAGGTGACTACGGTTGGATTGCGGCGACCGCGCTCCAAATCGCTGACATATTGTTGGGTAAAGCCAGACGTCTCGGCAAAGCGCTCCTGGGTAAAGCCCTTATCCTTTCTCAGCTTGGCGAAGTTGAGTCCCACGAGGCGGCGCATGTCCATGCGCCGCAAGCTGGACGATACACATTATGTGGTTTATCCCATATAAGGTGTATCGCCAGCCTCGCGCCGACATCGCTGCCAAAGGTGCAACGAGCGATGCGAGATTTGCGCCTATTTGACGTCCGTATTTGATCTAGCTTGGTTAACGAAAGACATGACGGAAGCGCCATGAGCACCAGCCAGTTCGCAGATCGCGCGCCCGACGTATCGCAGCTCACCGCCTACGACGAAAGCCATCTGGTCGATTATTTGCGCTTGCTCGACGCTGCCGACGAAGGCGCAGACTGGCGCGAAGCCGCCGCCTCTATTCTCGGCATCGATGCGGCCGCCGAACCGCACCGCGCAAAAACAATGCACGGCAGTCATCTTGCGCGAGCGCGATGGATGACTGAAGTTGGCTATGCCCATCTGCTCGGATGCGAGGGACCGTTAAAGCGTTAAGATTAAATCCAATTCGGTTGCGATCGCTCATCTCCCGCACGGCTTTCGCGGCATGGTTGAGCGCAGCCTTTGCGCTATTCGCCCAATACTCCACAGGTGACGCTGACCTTCCTGAAATCCGCGCGAGGCGCGGTTAGGAGGATGGAATGCCGACGCCACAGCGCCGGCGCCAGCGACGCGAGGGCAGTCTGTCCGACGCGATCGGGCGCGCCGACATAGCTGCCGAGTTCCTTCGGCGAAACCAGACCTATCGCGCCGAACATGCGCAGATGCGCGAGCGCATCGCGAGCGGCGCCGTCGCGAAGAATGCCGCCGAGTCGGCGTTCGCGCGGCGCTGGGGGTTGTCCTTTCGCCCCGGCACCGGATGACCTGTCAGAGCCGGTCGTCTGGAGCCCCGAACTGACTGCCGTCACGGTCATCCTGGACGCCGCACCGGAGGGATTTGCGACCGCCGCCCCGGTCGATCCGCGCGCGCTCGGCGCGCTGCTCGCCGATCTGGCCGGGATCAACGGACGCCATGTCATTGTCGCCGATGCAGCCGGAGAGCATCGGCTGTGGCTGCGCGACCCGACGCCTGGCCGGCCGCTCGCAGCAGTCATCCCGCTCGACAAGGATTTCCTCACCCGCATCGCCAGCTTGCTGCGCTTCCATCGCCGTCTGCTCGGTCGCGCGGCGGGTCCGCTGCCGCGCGGCTGGCCGCTCACCGCCTACCGGCTGGCCCGGCTCGACCTTATGCTCCGCGCGCTCGACCTGCGCGACGGCGGTGCGACCTATCGCGAGATCGCCACCGCGCTGGGGCGCGACGAGGCCGCGCGATTGTCCGCGAGCGACTGGAAGATGTCTTCCGCGCGTTCGTTCGTGGTCCGGCTGGTCCGAGACGGCGTCACCATGATGAACGGCGAGTACCGCAAACTGCTCCGTATCCGCTGACCGGTTCCTTCGGGCAGTGCCCCCCACGGGGGTGGTCGCATCCGTGCAGCCGCACATCTTCATACCCCACCCAGCCGCCTCCGTTCTGACAATTACGCCTCCTGCCGCCACCGTCCGCAGGAGCCGTCACTTGTCAGATACGCCCACAAACCTGCCGCCGCGCTTCCTGCGCACGCCGGAAGCCGCGCGCTTCCTCGGCCTCTCGGGACGCACCCTGGAGAAGCACCGCTATTTCGGGACCGGCCCGGCCTACCGCCGGATCGGCGGCCGGGTGGTCTATTCGGTCGATGATCTGCGCGCCTGGGCCGACATCGGCATCAAACACTCGACCTCCGATCCGGGACAGGACGACCTCATGCCGCGCGCGAATTCGGCCATCGCCCGGAGCCGGCGATGACCGTCTCGCCGTCAACCATGCGCCACCGCCAGCCGTCTGACGACGGCATGACCCGCGTCGAGCTGACGTGGATCGAGAAGCGGATCGAGCATTGGATCAGGTTCGGCCGCGTCGCGGCGGACGAGATCGTCGATCGCCGCCGCCGCATCGTCCCCTTCCGTCCCGGAGCGATCTTCGCGTTCGTCCGATGGGCGGCGAACGACTACGGCACGGTCAGCTCGCGCATCGACATCGTCCGCGCGGTCGGCGCCGGCGAGCCGTTCACGACGCTGCCGTTCGTGCGGCCGGGCGGTGACATCCTGCTCAAGATTGAAGGCTGGCCCAAGGTCCAGCAAGTTCTTGCTGCGATCGACGCGACCGAAGCCGCCGGCGTCGATCCCTGCGACGCCGCGCCCGACCACTGGCGACACGTCGCCAACCGTATCGCCGCCGGACATCAGCCGCGCCCCTACACGCTGGAGCGTCATCGCGCCTGGCTCAAGCGCCGGGAAATCGAAGGATGACGCGCCGTGGAGGGGCCCTTGCGACGGTCTGCGTCGCGTCGCTGTTCGGCGCGTCGTTCGCCACGATTGCGGCGCTCGACCCGCTGCCGCGCGTCGTCTGGAACGCCAGCGCGAGCGCGCCGATCGGGCTTTATCGGATCGTGCCGCTTCCCGATCCGCCGAACGGGGTTTTGGTCGCCGTGACACCGCCACCGAAGCTGGCGCACTGGCTCGCGGAGCGCGGCTATCTCGGCGAGCGCGTGCCGCTGCTGAAGCATGTTGCGGCGCGGCCGGGCCAGATCGTGTGCCGCATCAACGCGGTAGTGAGCGTCGATGGCCGGCCCGTTGTCTTCGCCCGGCAGCGTGACGGCCGGGGCCGTCGTCTACCGGTCTGGCAAGGCTGCCGAACGCTGCGCGTCGGCGAGTTGCTGATGCTCAACCCCGACCACGCCGACAGCATGGACGGTCGCTATTTCGGTTCGCTGCCGGCCTCGACCGTGCTCGGCCGCGCTATCCCGATCCTCACTCGCGACACCCCCGACGCGCGGCTCACCTGGCGCTGACCCGCTTTCCCAACCGCCAACTCAAAGGAGATCATCATGCAGATCGGCAGCTTCTTCCGCACCGCCAATGGCTACGAAGGTATCATCGAGACGGCGACGCTCGACATCCGTATCTCGATCGTCCCTGCCGAGCAGAGCGACGCCGACAAGGCGCCGGACTGGCGCGTTCACCGCGGCGACAGCGAAGGTCCGGAGATCGGCGCCGGCTGGAATGAGAGCGGCGAGCGTGCCGGAGGTTACGTCTCGCTGCGCATCGACGATCCCGCCTTCGCGCAGCCGATACGCGCCGCGCTGTTCCAGAACGGCAACGACAGGTCGGCCTGGTCGCTGCGCTGGAACCGCCAACCGAAGTCGCGCGAGCAGGACTGAGCCCGTGCGCTTCATCCTCATCCCTTTGTTCGCGGGAAGACCGTCTCATCCCTCCGCCCCGCTCGGTCGCTGGCCGGCCGGGGCGCGCAGCGAAGGTCAAGGGCGGCCAACGGCCGGCGCTTCGCGCGCACCCTTTACCGCAGCGAGCACGCTGGCAGGCTGGCGGCGGAGCGGAGTCGGATCGGCAGTGGCGCTCGCCATCGTCCTGCTATCCGGTGGCGCTATGGCTGTACCGGTGATGGCGCAGGACGTGCCTGTCGCACGATCATCGGCGGTCCACCCATATGCCGGTCATGTCGCCGATGCCGCGCGGCGGTTCGGCATCCCCGAGGCTTGGATTTGGGCGGTGATGCGTGTCGAGAGCCGCGGCGTTTCACGCGCGGTCTCGCCGGCCGGGGCGATGGGCGTGATGCAGATCATGCCCGCGACCTGGGCCGGTCTTCGCGCCCGCTACGGCCTAGCCCCCGATCCGTTCAACGTTCGCGACAACATCATGGCGGGCGCGGCCTACCTGCGCGAGATGCATGACCGCTACGGCAATGCCAGCGCGATGCTGGCGGCCTATAATGCGGGACCGGGCCGCTACGACGATTACCTGTCGCGCGGCCGTCCGCTGCCCGCTGAGACCGTCGGCTATCTTGCCCAGCTCGCACCGATCACCGGCCAATCGGGCGCGGTGGAAGTAGCGGCCACTGCCGCGCCGGATCCGTTCGCATGGCGTCGTGCGGCGCTATTCGTCCGCACCGCCAGCGCCGCTTCGGAAGCTGTCGCCGGGAAGTCGGGCGGCGAAGAAGCCGCGTCCGAGCTGCCAATAGACCGGCCGACATCTGGCGGCGTTCGCGCTACCGATCCGTCCGCCAATGAGCCGCGCGACACGCTGTTCGTGTCCCGCGCCCGCGCGGGCCGACCGCAATGATCGGCCTGTCGCCCCCTTCATCTTTCCGAAGCAGTAAGATGGCCGGGGAGGAGAAGAACGGCAGGGACAGACGAGGGCAAGATATAAGCAGTGCCCCGTTCAGCCGAAAAGCCGTGGCTTTTCCGTGGCTTCACGCGGGGGCGTCGGACGGCGCGCGTGCCGCGCGGAAGAGGAAAGACAGCAAAAACAATGCCTCGAATGGCACCACAGACCATTTTCGGCCGAAAGCGGCCCGCCCGTGAGCGAGGACAGCGAGTTCCGAGTCCGGCCGGGCAAGGCCAAGCGCAGCAAGGCGCAGGGCCGCAATGCGCGCGGCCTGGTCGCCGAGGTGTTGCGGGTCGCCGCGATCCATAGCGGCGGCCGGCGAGGCGGCGCCAGCGGAGCGCGCCGTGGCGCGCAATCCACCTTCGGTCGGGGACGCACGGCGTTCGCCCGCAGCCGCCTGTTCGGCTCGGGCCGCCGCGTAATGGTCAAGATGCTGCCCGTGACCACCCGAAGCCGGGGTGGCCGGCGCTCGGCGCCGCTGTCCGCGCACGTCTCCTATTTGAAGCGCGAAGGCGTAACCCGCGACGGCTCGCCGACGCGCATGTTCGACGCGGCCGGCGACAACGCCGACGATCGCGGTTTCACCGAGCGGTGCAAAGATGACCGGCACCATTTCCGGGTCATCGTGTCGCCCGAGGACGCCGCCGAGCTGACCGACCTACGCGAATACACCCGCGACCTGATGCGGCAGATGGAGGCCGACCTGGGCACGCGGCTCGATTGGGTCGCGGTCGATCACTGGAACACCGACAATCCGCACGTCCACTTGCTCGTGCGCGGCGTTACCGATCAGGGCGCCGATCTCGTTATCTCCCGCGACTACATCAGCCACAATCTCCGTTCGCGCGCGCAAGATCTGGCTTTCGCCGAGCTTGGGCCGAAGCCCGAACATGAGGTGCAGCGCGCGCTCGACCGTGAGGTGACGGCGGAACGCTGGACCCGGCTCGATACCGAGATCCAGCGTTCCGCCGACGAGCTGGGCGTGATCGACCTACGCCCCGAGCGCCCCGGCCCGGACGATCAGCGGCTCCGCCGTTTGATGGTCGGGCGCTTGCAGCACCTCGAGACGATGGGGCTCGCAGCCGAAGGGGATACCGGCCAGTGGGCGGTCGCGGAAGGTGCGGCGGCGAAGCTGCGCGAGCTGGGCGCGCGCGGCGACATCATCCGCACGATTGGCGCGGCGCTCAAGAATCGGGGGCAGGACCGGCCGCTCGACAGCTACGCCGTCGTCACCAGCGCGCCGGAGAAGCCAGTCGCCGGCAGGTTGATCGACAAGGGCCTGCACGACGAACTGACCGGCACGGCCTATGCCGTGATCGACGGCACCGATGGCCGCACCCACCATGTCCGGCTGCCCGGCATCGAGGCGCTGGAGCACAGCCCCAAGCTCGGCGGCATCGTCGAGCTGCGCGCTATCGGACGGGCCGGCGAGGAGAAGCCGACCCTTATCCTCGTAACGCGATCGGACCTCGGCCTCGCCGCTCAGACCAGGGCGCCCGGAGCGACCTGGCTAGACCACAGGCTGATCGAGCGCGGCGCGCGCGTCGCAGACGGCGGGTTCGGCGCGGAGGTGCGCCGCGCGATGGATGCGCGCACCGACCATCTCGTCAAGGAAGGGCTGGCGCGCAGGTTCGGCGAGCGGACGGTGTTCGAGCGCGGGATGCTCGACACGCTCCGCAAGCGCGAGCTGGATGCGGTTGGCGCGAAGATCGCGGGCGAGACCGGGCTTGCTTATCGGCCCGCCGGCTCCGGCGAGAAGATCGCCGGCGTCGTGCGCCAGCGCCTCGCGCTCGCGTCTGGCCGCTTCGCCATGATCGACGATGGGCTCGGCCTCCGGCTCGTGCCGTGGGCCAGCACCCTCGAACAGCAACTCGGCCGTCAGGTGTCGGGCGTCGTCCGCGCCGGCGGCGGCATCGACTGGACGCTGGGCCGCGAGCGCGGCCTCGGCATCTAAATCAGGAGACCTCCATGTCCGCGACCAAGATACTCTGGGGCCAGATCATCATCGTGTTCCTGACCGTGCTCGCCGGGGTGTGGGGCGCGACGCAGTGGACCGCCGCCGCGCTCGCCTATCAGCCCGAGCTGGGGCCGCCTTGGTTCGAAGCGTTCGGCTGGCGGGTTTATCCGCCGCCGGCTTTCTTCTGGTGGTGGTTCAGCTTCGACGCCTATGCGCCCCGCATATTCCTGACGGGCGCCTATATCGCTGCGTCCGGCGGGTTCGCGTCGATCGCGGTCGCCATCGGCATGTCGGTGTGGCGCGCGCGCGAGCTGAAGAACGCCGAGACCTATGGCTCGGCTCACTGGGCGAGCGAGCGGGAGGTGCGCGCGGCCGGGCTGCTCGGGTCGAACGGCGTCGTGCTCGGCAGGCTGGCCCGCGACTATCTGCGCCACGACGGCCCTGAGCATGTGCTGTGCTTCGCCCCGACCCGTTCGGGTAAGGGCGTCGGCTTGGTCGTGCCGTCGCTGTTGACCTGGCCGGCCTCGGCAATCGTCCACGACATCAAGGGCGAGAACTGGACGCTCACCGCCGGCTTCCGCGCGCGCCACGGCCGCGTGCTGCTGTTCGATCCGACCAATGCCGCGTCGGCCGCCTACAACCCGCTTCTGGAGGTGCGCCGCGGGCAGTGGGAGGTGCGCGACGTGCAGAATGTCGCGGACGTGCTGGTCGATCCCGAAGGATCGCTGGAGCGTCGGAACCATTGGGAGAAAACGAGCCATAGCTTGCTGGTCGGCGCGATCCTCCACGTTCTCTATGCCGAGGCGGACAAGACCTTGGCCGGTGTCGCCGGATTCCTCTCGGACCCGGCGCGCACGATCGAGCAAACGCTGGCCGCAATGATGGCGACGCCGCACCTCGGCGAAACAGGCGTGCATCCCGTCGTTGCTTCGGCCGCGCGCGAGTTGTTGAACAAGTCTGACAACGAGCGATCGGGCGTGCTCAGCACCGCCATGTCGTTCCTCGGCCTCTACCGCGATCCCGTCGTGGCCCAGGTTACGCGCGCCTGCCACTGGCGCATATCGGATCTGGTCGAGGGGGAGCGGCCGGCAACGCTCTACCTCGTCGTGCCGCCATCTGACATCTCGCGCACCAAGCCGCTCATCCGCCTTATCCTCAACCAGATCGGGCGGCGACTGACCGAGGCACTGACGCCGAAGGGCAACCGCCATCGCGTGCTGTTGATGCTCGACGAGTTTCCGGCGCTCGGCCGGCTCGACTTCTTCGAGTCCGCCCTGGCGTTCATGGCGGGTTACGGGCTCAAAGCATTCCTGATCGCGCAGTCGCTCAACCAGATCGAGAAGGCATACGGCCCGAATAACGCGATCCTCGACAATTGCCATGTCCGCGTCAGCTTCGCCACCAACGATGAGCGCACTGCCAAGCGCGTTTCGGATGCGCTCGGCACCGCGACCGAGATGCGGGCGATGAAGAACTATGCAGGGCATCGCCTGTCGCCGTGGTTGGGGCATTTGATGGTGTCGCGCTCGGAGACCGCCCGCCAACTCCTCACGCCCGGCGAGGTGATGCAGCTCCCGCCCGATGACGAGATCGTCATGGTGGCGGGCGTCCATCCGATCCGGGCGAAGAAGGCGCGCTACTTTCAGGATCGGCGCCTGTCCGAGCGGATCATGTCGGCGCCGGTGTCCGCGGCCGCCTCGATTCGTCGCGACGATTGGACCGGACGGCAGGCGGTCGCCGATCCGAAGCAGGTCGCGCGCATTGTTCGCGATGCGGAAGACGCGACCAATGGCGGCCTACGCCGAGAGCCCGAGCTGCCCGAGCATGTCGCGATCGTGCCGGAAACCCCGGCACCTGCGGCGCAGGAGTTTTCGATCGTCGACGATGAGCAGGACGACGCCGCCCGGCAGGCGGTCGTGCGCCGCCGGATGCAGGGCATTGCGCGTCAGGTGTCGCTCGATCCGGGCGACGGCATCGAATTGTAGGAGGCCATCATGCGTACCCGGCTCAACGTCTATTTTCCACCCGCGCTCGCCAAGCAGGTTGACGAGCTGGCGATCCGGCGGCGCATATCACGCTCGGCGATCGTGGAGGCTGCTGTGGCGTCTTACCTATCGCCGGACGGCGCCGACCGGATGGAGGCGGCGTTCGCGCGCCGGCTCGACCGGCTGTCGCGGCAGGTCCAGCGGCTGGAGCGCAACACTGGTCTCTCGACTGAGGCGCTGGCGCTGTTCGTGCGCTTCTGGCTTTCTGTGACGCCACCGCTCCCCGACGAAGACCAGGCGGCCGCGCAAGTCAAAGGTCGCAAGCGCTACGAGGGCTTCATAGAAACGCTCGGCCGGCGCTACGCGAGCGGCAAGAATTTGGTCGACGAAATCCCCGAAGACCTTTGGCCCAAGGCGGGCACTGAGACGGACTGATTCCTATCTAGACCCGAAGATTGTCAAGGTGGTCGTCAAGCGAGATAAAGTTCGACGCCGTCTCCCGCAGTTCCTTGCCGGCGTGATTCCAAAAGACGACATCGACTTGGAAGCCATCCTCTCGAAGCTGTTGTACGGCTGGGACATAGTCGTTGTCGCCTGACACGATGGTGAAGATGTCGCCCGGCTTGGCGTTGCGGTACGCGTCGCGGGTGAGCGCCGCGACCAAGCCGGTGTCGATCTTCTTTTCCTTGTTCGCGACGTTGCGATCGTGCGTCACGACTTCGAACCCAGCGCGCTTCGCGATATCCCAGATCGCGTCGTTCTCGGGCGGGCGCGAGCCGAACAGCATAGCGCGTGCAGTGTCGGCCCTGTTTTGGCCAGCAACAAACTCGTAGAGCTTACCGAAGCTCATACGATAGTCGTTGTCGAGGATGCGATAATGAAACGCGTCCCAAATATCGGGCGCGAGCCCTAGCTTCACGGCGCTGACACGCTTGCCTTCGATGAACACGTTGGAATTGTCGACGTAAATCCAGTCAGCCATCGCCGATCCCCAATCCAGCAATCTCGTCGCTATGCGCGCTCAATCGCGGTGCTCCAGCCCAAGGCTTTAGAACAATTTCACTCTGCCGCCGATTCTGATTCTCGTCCTGCGCGATCACTCCGAACGGTTTCTGCGACGAGCGAAATCGCCGTCGATCACGTATCTACCGCCCCCTCTACTACGCCTGCGTGTAGCTGTTGCAACGGCTGAGTTTCTGGCTCTCTTGATGTGCTCCTGACGCCGGGCGGCGGTTCGCCCGGCCCAATCCAGGGGCCGATCCTTGACCGTCCAGCCGATCCAATCCGAGGCAAAATCACGCGGCGCACGGATGCTGCGCACCGCGCTCGGGCCGTCGATCGCGGGATGGCTGGACGATCCCGCCGTCATCGAAGTGATGCTGAACCCGGATGGCCGCCTTTGGCTCGATAGGCTCGGCGAAGGCGTCAGCGATACGGGCGAACTGCTAAGCGCTGCCGATGGCGAGCGCATCGTCCGGCTGGTCGCGCACCATGTCGGCGTCGAGGTTCACGCCCGATCCCCACGCGTCTCCGCCGAACTGCCGGAGGGCGGTGAGCGGTTCGAGGGGTTGCTGCCGCCTGTCGTCGCCGCGTCGGCCTTTGCCATCCGCAAGCCCGCCGTCGCCGTGTTCACGCTCGACGACTACGCGCGCGCCGGCATCATGTCGGCGGCCGAGGCCGAGGCGTTGCGCCACGGCGTCGAAACCCGCGCCAACATCCTCGTCGCGGGCGGCACCGGCGCGGGCAAGACCACGCTGGTCAATGCCCTCTTGGCGGAAGTCGCCAAGACCACCGACCGCATCGTCCTGATCGAAGACACGCGCGAACTGCAATGCGCCGCGCCGAACCTTGTCGCCATGCGGACCAAGGACGGCGTCGTGTCGCTGTCCGAATTAGTCCGCTCGTCGCTGCGCCTGCGCCCCGACCGCATCCCCATCGGCGAGGTTCGCGGCGCAGAGGCGCTCGACCTCATCAAAGCCTGGGGCACCGGCCATCCCGGCGGGGTCGGCACGATCCACGCCGGCACTGCGCTCGGCGCGCTGCGCCGCATGGACCAGCTCATTCAGGAGGCCGTCGTCACGGTCCCGCGCGCGCTGATCGCCGAGACGATCGACCTGATCGCCGTGCTGGTCCGCGACGCGCACGGGCGCCGGCTGACCGAGCTGGCCCGCGTCGAAGGGCTCGACCTCGCGAGCGGCGACTACCGCCTCGCACCTTTCACCACCCCCAAGCCCGGAGACCTGCCATGATCCATGCCCTTCGGCATGGCGCACGCCGCGCCATGCTCACCGCCGCCGCCAGCGTGATCGCGCTGACCTTTGCCGTTCCGGCCCACGCCGGCGGCTCGTCGATGCCGTGGGAAGCGCCGCTCCAGTCGATCCTCGAAAGCATCGAGGGGCCAGTGGCGAAGATTATCGCTGTCATCATCATTATCGTGACCGGTCTGACGCTCGCGTTTGGCGACACGTCGGGCGGCTCGCGCCGGTTGATCCAGATTGTGTTCGGCCTGTCGATCGCGTTCGCCGCCAGCTCCTTCTTCCTCAGTTTCTTCAGCTTTGGCGGCGGAGCGCTGGTCTGATGTCAGACGGGTCTGAGCCGATCCCCGGCTATTCTGCGCCGGTCCACAGGGCGCTGACCGAGCAGATATTGCTCGGCGGCGCTCCGCGTTCGCTTGCCATCGTCAACGGAACGCTGGCGGGCTCGATCGGCCTCGGCTTGCGCCTGTGGATCGTTGGCCTGGTCATCTGGGCCGTCGGCCACGGGCTTTCCGTGTGGGCCGCACGCCGCGACCCGCAATTCGTGGACGTGGCACGTCGCCACCTCCGCTACCCGACATGGATGCGGCCATGATGAGCTTGCGCGAATATCGCAGCAAAGCTGCGAACCTTCCCGACTTCCTGCCCTGGGCCGCGCTGGTCGGCGAAGGCGTGGTGCTGAACAAGGACGGCTCGTTCCAGCGCACCGCGAAGTTCCGCGGCCCCGATCTGGACAGCGCGACGCCGGCCGAGCTGGTCGCCACGACCGCGCGGTTAAACAATTCGCTGCGCCGGCTCGGCTCCGGCTGGGCGATCTTCGTCGAGGCGCAGCGCACGCCAGCGCTCGACTATCCGGAAGGCCACTTTCCCGATCCCGTGTCGTCGCTGGTCGAGTTCGAGCGCCGCGAACAGTTCCGCGAGGAAGGCGCGCACTTCGAGAGCCGCTATTTCCTGACGCTCTTGTGGATGCCGCCCGCCGAGGAAGCCGCGCGCGCCGAAGGGTGGCTCTACGAGGGCCGATCCACCAGCGGCGTCGATCCTTGGGAGCTGCTGAAAGGCTTCACCGATCGCAGCGACCGGGTGCTCAACCTGGTCGAAGGCTTCGTGCCCGAGGTTCGCTGGCTCGATGACGCCGAGACGCTGACCTTCCTGCACAGCACGGTTTCGACGCGCCGCCAGCGCGTCCGCGTCCCCGAAACGCCGATGCACCTCGACGCGCTGCTCGCCGACGAGCCGCTGACCGGCGGACTGGAGCCGCGCCTGAGCGAGCATCATCTGCGGACGCTCACCATCGTCGGCTTCCCGAGCGTGACCTTCCCCGGGTTGCTCGACGAGCTGAACCGCCTCGCCTTCGAGTATCGCTGGGCGACCCGCGCGATCATGCTCGACAAGACCGACGCGACCAATCTGCTGAGCCGTATCCGACGCCAGTGGTTCGCCAAGCGCAAGAGCGTCATGGCGATCTTGAAAGAGGTGATGACAAACGAGGCGTCGGTCCTCGTGGACAGCGACGCCTCGAACAAGGCCGCCGACGCCGATACCGCCCTGCAGGAGCTGGGCGCCGACTATGCCGGCATGGCCTACGTGACCGCTACGGTGACGGTATGGGACCGGGACCCCGCCATCGCCGCCGAGAAGCTGCGGCTGGTCGAGAAGGTCATCCAGGGCCGCGACTTCACCGTCATCCCCGAGGGCATGAACGCGATCGAGGCATGGCTGGGAAGCCTTCCCGGCCACACCTACGCCAACGTCCGCCAACCCCCGATTTCCACCATCAATCTCGCCCACCTGATCCCCCTGTCAGCGGTATGGGCGGGGCCGGAACGGGACGAGCATTTCGGTGCGCCCCCCTTGCTCTACGGCAAGACCGAAGGCTCGACCCCGTTCCGGTTTTCCCTTCACGTCGGCGACGTCGGCCACACGCTGATCGTCGGCCCGACCGGCGCGGGCAAATCGGTGCTGCTCGCCCTCATGGCGATGCAGTTCCGCCGCTACGATAACGGCCAGGTATTCGCCTTCGACTTCGGCGGTAGCATTCGCGCCGCGGCGATCGGTATGGGCGGTGACTGGCAGGATCTCGGCGGGATGCTCGCCGACGAGGCCGGCGAAGGCGTGCAGCTCCAGCCGCTGGCACGGATCGACGATCCGGCCGAGCGCGCCTGGGCGGCCGAATGGCTGGCGGCGATCCTCGCGTCCGAGGGCGTCGCGGTCGATCCACAGGCCAAGGAGCATCTGTGGTCGGCACTCGGCTCGCTTGCCAGTGCGCCCGTCATGGAACGCACGCTGACCGGGCTCGCCGTGCTGCTCCAGAGCCAGCAGCTCAAGCAGGCGCTCGCATCCTATTGCCTTGGCGGGCCGTGGGGCCGGCTGCTCGACGCCGAGGCAGAGCGTCTTGGCGAGGCGTCGGTTCAGGCGTTCGAGACCGAGGGCTTGGTCGGCGCCGGATCGGCAGCCGCCGTCCTGTCTTACCTGTTCCACCGGCTCGAAGGCCGGCTGGACGGCTCGCCGACGCTCATAATCATCGACGAGGGCTGGCTGGTCCTCGACAGCCCGGACTTCGCCGCGCAGCTCCGCGAATGGCTCAAGACCCTGCGGAAGAAGAACGCCAGCGTGGTGTTCGCCACGCAGAGCCTCGCCGACATCGAGACGTCAAGCATCGCGCCGGCCATCATCGAGAGCTGTCCGACGCGCATCTTCCTGCCGAACGAGCGCGGGGCCGAGCCGCAGATCGCCGCCATCTACGAGCGGTTCGGGCTCAACGCCCGCCAGATCGACATCCTTAGCCGGGCCACGCCCAAGCGCGACTATTACTGCCAGTCGCGCCGCGGGAACCGGCTGTTCGAGCTGGGGCTGGGCGAGGTCGCGCTGGCCTTCGCCGCCGCATCTTCCAAGACCGATCAGCTTCGCATCGCCGAGCTGGTCGAGACCCACGGCCGCGAGCGCTTCGCCGCCGAGTGGCTGCGCCAT